>OGMY01000788.1_pt1 | contig 10439 bp, 10 predicted proteins | sample 1573371 | NCBI WGS metagenome assembly OGMY01 (sample SAMEA2581879, study PRJEB24529) | metagenome | biome: Human gut stool | place: China | collected 2011 | reverse complement strand
CTTTACCTTGATCGCCGATACCCCAGCCATCAAGAATCATTAAAAGGGCTTTCTTGCTCATAATTATTAGTTTTTTAATTGTACAATCTCTACTTATATGGAAGAAGGGAATTGATTTACAATCCGTTTTTCCAATTGCAAAGGTACAAAATAGCGGCCAAACTATGTCATTCGGAAAGTAAAAATAACATTTGCACAAAGGAGCGCTTTCCATAAACAACAAGAAATCCTAAAAAAGCCATGCCAACGCATGAAATCCAATATGATTTTCATACTTTTGCATGGCTTTTAAATAAAATCAACTGAAATTATGGACGATTCAAACCCACGAACGTGCAATAGTGTTTACAATTAAAGCGAGCGGAGACGTTGGTCGCAATGCCTCTGTTCGGACTAAAGAAAGGAGGCAAAACAATGAGAAAGTATCTCTACAGCGAAAACGGCTTCGTAGAAAAAGCCGAATGGAAACCTAACTGCTGGGTAAACGTGGAGTGCCCGGACGACAACGATTTCCAATTCCTTACCCAAGAACTGAAAGTTCCCGAATCATTCCTTGAAGACATAGCCGATACGGACGAACGTCCGCGTACGGAGACCGAAGGCAACTGGCTGCTGACCATTCTGCGCATTCCGATGCAGAGCAACCAGCACGGCATCCCGTTTATCACTGTGCCCATCGGCATCATTACAAACAACGATATCATCGTTTCCGTATGTTATCATCACACCGAACTGATACCGGACTTCATACAGCATACCCGCCGCAAAGGGATTGTTGTCAACAATAAGCTGACACTGATTTTACGAATCATATACTCCTCCGCCGTATGGTTCCTGAAATATCTGAAACAAATCAATAACGATGTGGCCACCGCCGAAAAGGAACTGGAAAAGAGCATCCGCAACGAAGACCTTCTCCAGCTGATGAAACTGCAAAAGACGCTGGTGTACTTCAATACTTCCATCCGCGGCAACGAAGTCATGATAGGACGGTTGAAAAACATCTTCCAAGACACGGACTATCTTGATTTGGAACTGCTGGAGGATGTTGTTATCGAACTGAAACAGGCGTACAACACGGTAAACATCTACAGCGACATCCTTACAGGGACAATGGACGCTTTCGCTTCCATCATTTCCAACAACGTGAATGCTATCATGAAACGCATGACAAGCCTTTCCATTACCCTGATGATACCTACGTTGATAGCCAGTTTCTACGGTATGAACGTGGATATACACCTGGAAGGATTTCCACATGCGTTTGTGTTCATTGTGCTGCTGTCCGCAATATTATCGGCCGTGACCTTTATATGGTTCAGAAAGATCAAATGGTTCTGAAAATACGTGTAGGCTACAGACATCAGTATTTCAACACCTTTGCAGACACCGTTTTATACCTGGGCATCGTCATACCGATAGAAGCACCGATATAGGTGGGGTCGCAAACTGTATATTTCCGGCCGTTCACCATGAGATAATCACCGGAAACATTGCCATTGAAGCGGACAGCAGTGGCAATGTGTTCCGGGTAATCCAACAATACGACATCAAGCCCCAAGAGTTTCCGCACCAGATAAGAGAACAGCATCGCACGGTCCTCGCAATCGGAATAGGGATAGTAGAACAGTTCTTCGACAAAGAACGGCTTCTCGTATCCGAACTGTTGGCCGTCTGTCTGATATTGGAAAGCGGTCTGCACGAAATTTATCAGAATGTTTGCCGCATCCACCTCATTCCGCCCCTGCACCAAAGGAGCCAATGAAGATAATATCCGGTTTTCCATGGCAGCATTGACCGGAGCATTGAAGTAGACGCTGTAATCGCACTGGGGATAATCCTTATAGAAATCCATCAAAGCCTTCGGAACATCCACCGTTACCCTGGCAGCGCTTCCCTTTGCCTGGTGAGTGGAGCTGACGACTGTACCCGGAAACAACGGAGCCTCTTTCAATTGCATTCCTACACTGTTCTTTGCCTTGGGAGAGTCTTTCTGACACATGTAAAACTGGCATTGTTCATTATTGCCGCTGAGATTATAGTAGTTCTGACCGTTTAAGGTTATATAAGGATGCGCATAGATAGAACAATCCGTAGCAACGAACAACATCATTTTATCTTCCGTGGCTTTTCTTGCCATGCGTGCCTTGTAACCCATTTCATTGAGCAGGAACTGTTGCATTACAATGCTTTCATTGGCCGTACCGCAATAAGTATCGGCTACCTGCCTCACCAATGTAAAAACTCCCCAATCGTTCAGCCGCAAATCTTTCCGTATCTGCGCACAATCTGCCAATAACGGCTTGTAATCGGAGTTGCATAAAGCCTCGTAGGCATCTGCAATGGCATTCTCATTAAGTCCGTTCAGGCTGCATTTACGGTTCAGGCTGTTATTCAAATAAAAAGCCAGACCGCCATACGCTATCTTGCTGCGTCCCGATTCGCCCCTGTACAATGGGGACGTTGGAGTTGAGGAGACCGGTAACCGGGGTTCTGCCGCCGGCTCCGGACGTCGGTCTGCTTCAACAACAGGAGCAGGTTCTGCTTCCGGTTCGGCCTCGATAACCTCGACCACCGGTTTCTTTTCCGGCTGCACCGCCGGCTTGTCCGCAGCTTTCTCTTCGATAATGATGACTTTCGGGTCTTTCTTCTTCCGAACTATCACTTCAGGTTTGTCAAAGACAATTCTGTCCACCTCATTAAGCTGTACTACCGGCTTCTGTTTCCCTTCCGAAGTTGTCATATCGAGTATTTCCTCAATCGTCAGGCAAACCGGCTTTTCACTCTTCGGCGCAGTCTTTTCATCGTATACAACCGGCTTCACCGGTTCGGGCTTCACCCGCTTCAAAACCGGCTTCTCCGCTTCAAACTCCTTCCAGGGCTCACGCATGAAGTTGATGAAGTCTTTATCGGCATCATCCATAAATTTATCGAAGTCTTCCAGCTCCTCTTTCATAAAACCGGATATGCCGCCCTTGTTCTCCTGAGCCATTCCCGTAAGAGCCAATAAAAGCCCTGCAATAAAAGATATTGTTTTCTTCATGGTCGCATTGTTTTAAATAACCGAAAAAGGTTGCACCCGGAGCACTGTGCCACAGGAACAACCTTTATAAATCCATATAGATTACTCAGCCTCTACCGGTTCGCCGATAAACTCCTCCACTTGCTGGGAGAGTACACCCAAAGCCGCCTGTTTTTTAGCCGCCAACGCAGCCTCTTCCCTGGCTTTCTTTGCTTTGGCCTCATCGATAGACATATATACATTGAATTCCTTGCTGCCGTCCTTGTTTTCTTTCACCAATACAAGGTGCTGCTTCACAAGACCGGCAATCTTTGTATTGACACCCGATTCATAAGCCGCGCCGAACTTGTCAATCTCCTCTTCCGGAGTAGAAGACGCCTCGGAAGACATCAACCCTTTCATCTTGCCTACAACCTGTGCTTTGGCTCTGGAAGCATAACTGGTAATGCCGTTCATTATGGCATTCTCTCTGCCTATTTTTACATTCTTGCCGATGGCAATACCTACCAGCTCGATGCGGTTTTCCGGATCTTCCTCCAGATACGTGCGGTACTTGGAAAAAGCATACTCCAGCGTAGAAGAACTAGCCAATGGCTTCCATCCCTCTTTGGTCAACTCTTTCACCCTTTTCTTGACATCCTTTTTCAGAGCTTTGGACTGTGCACCGGCAGTTGCCGCACAACCGAACAATATAGCGCAGACAAGCGCAAAAAACGCAAAACTTCTTTTCATAATCATTTCTTTTTAATTGTTAATAATATACTCATTCCCAGTTTGTGACATAAGGTAAAGACAACTGGGAGCGCTCTACGGCACCCGTTTGCGGATTGACGAATGTTATGGCACCCTGCACAAAGGAGAAAAGCGACTTCTTTTTCTCTCCGACCGTAAATTCACCCTCTGCCAATGCCTTTATCTGTATGATGCCTTTGGTTTTATAAACGCCATCTATATCATCGAATATAATAGGAGCGGATATTTCAGGAACATGAAGTTCCAACGCCTTCAACCCGAAAGGAGTGCCTCCCCTGTTGTTCAATGTCAGACGGATATTGATATTGAATATCTTTCTGTCCGCCACGGAATCGGCCGTCAACACCAGTTTCCCTTCCGGTACGACCGGAGAAAGCCATGCTTCCCGTTCCTGCCTCGTTCAGGAAAGCTTTATGCTGCAAACGTTTGCCGCCGACTGTCAGTGAGATGTTCAAGAAGTTCTCTTCTTCCGGCAGACAGTCTTCCGCACTGTACGTAATGACGAACATCCCGTCGGCAGGACGGCCGCTGATTTGACCGGCCCAGTTGGACGTAACTTTGGGTTTGGCCGCCACCCTTATAGGATTACCATCCAACAGAAGCTGGCACTGATACTTTCCGCTTTCAAGGAAAGTGCCCGTCAGTGTAAGCGCATCGTACAACTGCCTGTAGCGGGCAGTCAGCCCCTTTACCCGGCTCAAACGTACATCATCGAAGAAGTACTCGGACAAGGTATTCAGTTCCGTTATGGCACGGCTTATCTCATCGGCAGATTCGATTGCCCCTATCTTCTGCTCCAACGCTTCATACCGGGCCACCTGTCCGGCATCCAACGCTTCAAATTCCGCAGTCAGTTTCCTTTGCTCCAAACGCGAAAAAGGATACTTTACCGAATAATTATAATGTTCTTTTTTCGTGGCTTTGTCCTGGACTTTCTCCCAATAGATTTCTTCGACATTGGAAAGGGAAATCCCTTTCAGAAAAGGAAGATTGGCAGATTTTATCCTGGATATTTGCGTAAAAGCATCCGAAGATTCTATGTTTCCATTCACATTGATTTCCGAAAGAGTATTCTTCTTGGACACCGTTACATTGCTGGCTACCGACTGAATGATACGTTCGGTTATCTCGGTCAACGCTTTCGCCTGCCCCTCTGCCAACGAGCCGGCCGTAACCGACACTACCAGATAATCTTCCACCGCCGTATTCAGCCAGCCCGGAACTTTCTTTGCACTCCTTTCCACCACTTTGGTCTGGGCTGCGACATCCGCAGCCAGCAATGTGATGAAAATCATCCATATCAATCGTTTCATACGCTTTTTATCTTTTTATTGCCATTGAACCGGCAGGTTACGAATGTATACTTTTGTATCCGCTACCAACAACTCTATATAAGAAAAAAGGGAGAATCTGTCGAATACGTTCGTTACATAAAACTCCCGCCGTACCGTTACACGGGGCGGCATCTTCATCCATGCCCCATTCTGTATCTCGAAGTTCTTGCATTCCGTACCACTGTCCGTAAAGGCGGAAGTAAATCGCAAGAACTCATCCGTATTACGGCCTGTGTCCACATTGGTCATTTCCGCCAACATCGTGATACGCTGCTGGGTAGCATTACCTGTGCACTTCAAAACCTTGAACTGCAACCTGTTTGTGGAAAGGGTAATTTCGCAGCGGGCTGCCGGAGTTTCCTGCGCAACGGGCTTTTCAACCACTTTCTCAACAATCACAGGTTTCTCGACTACCTTCTCAACCACAACCGGCTTTTCCACTATCTTTTCAACTTCCACTATTTTCTCCACTTCAACAGGTTTCTCTATCACTTTCTGTATAATCACCGTATCCGGCTGTACATCGGGCACATACTGCGCCAACTCCGTCTGGAGCACGGAAGCCTGCTCATAACAAGGCACACTCTCCGACACGGCAGAAAGATAACTCAATGCCTCCGGGTATTTCTTCAAATTGTAAAGGCTTTGTGCTTTCTGAAGAATAGTAGCACAATTAGCGGCATAATAATCCTGTATCTTCTGCCGGGCAATACGGATAAAACGGGTGTAAACCGGATCGGTTGTACGCAGAGCGGAAATCATGGCCTTATAGGGGTCGGCGCCTTCTGCAGCCTGCCCGGACACGAACACAACGGCACTGTGATACATGCTGCCGTCTATCCTGTTCTTGGCAACCAGCGTCAATTCTCCCTTTACAAGCGTGGTATTACGCATCAATCCCGAAGTGGACTGCTTGTCTAAAACCGTTATCACCGGTTCTATGACAAAGACATTATAGTCGTTTGCCGCTCCCGCACTGTTTCGGGTGATAATTTGTCTCAACTTGTTTTGAAGCATTTCTTGCGATGCTGCGGACAACTCGCTTTCCCCGGACAACGGTTGTACGGAGAAGTTGATTGTCTGTCCCGAAAGCTGAACGGTACAAAATCCTGCAATCAATAGAAATAAGAATTTCTTCATATCATAATTATTAAAAGACAGATGTCCGGCTGTGTATCTTATCCATAAAAACACCTGCCGGACACCCAGTCCAATGTTATTCCCTGGAATTCTGAATTAAAAGCTGTATGTACTGTCCGGAAGCGGCTTTCTCGCTAACCGTATAGCCTTTGTCTTTCAACAATCCCGATGCAAACCTTCTCAGCTTGCCCGTTTCCGACTTTATGGAACGCGGTCTTCCCGTATCAGGGTCATATACCGGCACACGCATATAGACATTCAGACCGTTGCCTCCCGAACGGACTTCACCGTTGCCTTTGAAAGCATTTTCAAGCACCCACTCGTCAAGTTCATCACTCAACGTCATATCTCTTGTACCGACAGCATCGTTTTCCATATCAAAGTCGCAGTTTTCATCGACATTGAGGGTTATGTTCACTTCCCGGCCATTGGTTACCATATCACGGAATGCCTGTTTCAGCTGGTTGAAGAAATTCTCAGAGATGCCTTCCAAGGAATATTCGGTCAGCTCTTTTTTAGACGCACGAAAACGGTCGCTCACAATACTGGCGTTTGCCAACGAAAAACCGGTCTCACGCTCTTTAGCCTCCATCAAAAGAGTGACATTGGAAGCTCCTCCGGCGAAATCTTCTTTGGAAATTTTCACCGTCACATATATATCCGCCCGTGCGCCATCCACATACGCCTGCAATCCGGTAGATTTGGCATTCAATGCAGAGGCCGCATAAGCACGGTTCTGCACCCGCTGGAACTCCGTCATAAAGTCAATCGTCTTGAAATTACGCAAATTAAACTCTTCCTTTATCTTGGAAAGAGCCAACGGCACAGCTTCATCATTCAGAACCGCATCTTTTATCCGGTCGTTCTCTCCTTCTCCGGGTTCTACAAACGGAACCACCATTACATTCGGCTGTCTCGCCTGACCGTTTTGGGCTAACAGATAAAGAGGTAGGAACAGACTTAAAAAAGAAACAACTATTCTCATAATCATCTATATTAATCAAAAACCGAACGAATCGAAGTTCATATTCGCTATCTTATTCTTCAAAACATAATAGTTGACTGCAATATCAAAAGGCTTTTTCTTTACTTTCTCACCTTTCACTTTGTCCAGTTTTCCCATGGGCTTCACCGAACTTATACAATCCTTATACTCCTTGTTCTCAAAAAAAGCAAGCAACTTGCCCTGGCTCTTCGCTTCCGCCTCCGACTCCGTCATCGAAATCACAGCCGGATAATCCTTGGAAAAACCCGAATAAAGCAAAGCACGGATCACACGCACTTCCGCATCTTCCTGCGCCAAAGCATCGTTCTTGCCATATCCCAACGTACGGAGTACCACGACGGCATCTCCTCCACGTCCCCTTACTTCCATTAAATTAACCGATCCACCATAATTCACCGGTTTTACCTTTTGGGCAAAAGAAGTCGTGAAGCACAGTAAACAGAAAAAAGAAAAAATCAATATCTTCTTCATATATCAACGGGATTTTAAAAGTAACAGTCTACATTGCAGGAAACTGTTGGCATCCAATGTAGGTATCAATTCTATTATACGGTCTTTACCCTCGGTGAAAGAAACCGCAGATGTAGAAGCGCGCAAGTCTTGTACCTTTACAGCACCAACCACTTCGCTCTGACGCTCCCCGCCACTATATTTTATCAAAGAAACCTGGAACTGATCTCCTTTTCTTATATTCAGGCTCTCGCCGCAGGTAATGACATATTCATCTCCTTCGTAGCCGAGAAGCCCGTATACCGGGATATTATTTAAAAAGAAGTCCGTCAAAGGCTCCGTTAAAGTAGCCAGAGCTTCCTGACAAGCAGCGTCCCGGTTGGGACGGATAGCGGTTTTCTTGATATCGCTGATAAACTCACGCGAAATCAATGCTGCCGCCGTAGAATCGCGCGCATCACTGATGCTTACTTTCAGGCGAAGTACACAGGAATAACCTGCTCCACCTGCCCTGCGGGTGAACTGGCAACTGTTTATATCACAGGAAAGCGTATAGTCATTCTGCTTGGAAGATACGTACTCTATCTTTTCCGCTCTGGACATCTTCATAAACAGACTGGCCTCTGCATCCCGTGTGAGGGCTTCCAATGCGTTTTCATCGGATATCTCAAAACGCCCGCTTGCCTTTGCCACTTCATCCAGCTTGGCACGTACATTCCCCTCATAGATACGAATCATATCCATAGGTTTGGTATTACCTTTGGCCTCCTGCTCTTTGGCAATATTCACCAAAGTACCATCCGTAACCTTTATATCTACAAGACGTAAGGTCATTGCGTTCTTACCCTTACTTTGGGCAAAAACACCCAAAGCAAGAGTAAGCATTACAAACAATAAATATATCTTTTTCATCGTGCTGTCCCTTGTTTACAACTATTCTTCTTTCACTTCCTGCCCCTCGTTGGCTTTCTTATACTTCAGTTTCTCCGTGTTCTCTTTGATATTACGCTGAATCAATGGAATTACATTTACAGACATCTTAATAGCTTTTGTTGCCTGTTTCACTTTCTTTCCGATTGTCAATGCTTTCAATGGGTCCGAAGTCAGAGATGCCAGTGCCGATACACTTTCAGCAGTAAGGGAGACTCCGCGGGCAGCAGCCTCTGTAAGATTCAGAGTAGCGATACTATATACTTTCAGCGCATCATTCTTGGCAATGGGTTCGTTTGTATTCTTGTTTTTGGCATTCCAAATTGTATCCGTCACTCCCATTTCTTCGTCAAAATAAGGTTCGGGAACCATCTCTATAAAAGCAGTATTCTCTTCTACCCGTTGCAGCAAAGCAAACAATTCATTCGTGTGTATAAAAAATGTATCAACTTCCGCAATGCCTATATTGGCTTCGATAGGCTCCCACTCTGCCAAAAATTCTTCATAATCTGCACGCAAATCAGCTATTTTAGCATCCTTCTTGGCTGCTTTCTTCAATTTAGCTTCTTTCTTGGCATTCTCTTTTGCTTGTTTTCGTGCTTCTTTTTCTTGTCTTGCTTTCTCTTTCTCTGTTAATTCCTGAGAGTAAGTAGTGGTAGTCAAAACAAACAGACCCAATAAAACCAATAAATATTTCTTCATAACCTGTAATTTTTAATGTGAAACAGAAATAGTACTTCTGCTCCAGGGTTTATAATAAATGTGTAAATCTCCCTTTTCGCCTAAAAAATATTGATAGTTGTGAACAGCTTTTTACTAAATCTGAAAATACGCTTCACAGTCAGTTTCCAATCTGCTTAATCATGATATCACATCTTATCAATCCGTATCAGATAACTTTTTTTTTCGTTAACAAAGATAAGCGCATTTTAATATTGCGTATGTACACTAATTTTATTATATTTACCCAATAAACACCTACTATTAACCAAAATACTATCAGAATGAACACAAAACTAAAGAAAATCGCAGGACAACAACTGCAGCTGCTGCGCTTGGAGAAGAACCTGACACAAGAACAAATGAGCGAAAAACTAAATCTTTCTACAAGTGCCTACTGTAAAATTGAATATGGTGAAACGGATTTAACACTGACAAGATTAGACAAAATCGCAAAGGTACTGGGTATCTCTGCGTTAAGTCTATTCAGCCACATAGACAAAAGTATGAATCCGGATACAGACAACAGTTGCAAAAACAACAGCAACAATGACAGCGCATATGACCTGAATGACCTCCGTGAACTCATCAAGGCCAACACCAGAATCATCGACCTGCTATCCAAACGGATAGACTTATTGGAACAAAGATTATAGGAAAGGAAGCTCCAACTGCCCGCCACCCAGCAAATTGAACGTCATGCGGTGATAAGGAGTGGTTCCCCGTTCGGCAATAGCCGCACGGTGCTTCTTTGTGGGATATCCCTTATTATGATTCCAGTCGTAATAAGGGAACTCTTCGTGCAGCCGGTTCATATAATCGTCGCGATAGGTCTTGGCAAGAATGGAAGCAGCTGCAATGGAAAGGTATTTGCCGTCGCCTTTCACAACGGTGGTATGCGGAATGTCCCGGTATTTCTTGAAACGGTTGCCGTCGATAAGCAAATGTTGCGGACGTAGCTGCAACCGGTCAACAGCACGGTGCATGGCAAGAAAAGAAGCATTGAGGATATTTATCTTATCTATTTCCCCGGGAGAAACAATCCCCACCGCCCATGCCAACGCTTCTTTCTCAATGACTTCGC
>OGMY01000785.1_pt1 | contig 10457 bp, 10 predicted proteins | sample 1573371 | NCBI WGS metagenome assembly OGMY01 (sample SAMEA2581879, study PRJEB24529) | metagenome | biome: Human gut stool | place: China | collected 2011 | reverse complement strand
AGTGTTCCAATCGACGGCGTGTTCTGGTTGCGTTCCAGCTGGGAGATAAATCCCTTGGTAAGCTCCGAACGGTCGGCAAGTTCCTGCTGCGTCAGTCCATATTGAATACGAAGTTCTTTCATTCGTTTCCCAATATCCATACCGCATGCCTCCAATCCTGAAAAATACTGAATGGTTACAAAAAGTTTACTAATAATAAACAAACTATAAAACATTTTATATTCTATAAATAAAATGTCAATAGAGTTTCTGTAAATTTCTGAAAAAAATAGTTGCAATTTTTTTAAAATCCGATATAATAGTTTTCGTGACTGATTCGTCATGCCAATATGGCTCAGTTGGTAGAGCAACGCATTCGTAATGCGTGGGTCGCCGGTTCGAGTCCGGCCAGTGGCTTTAAATCTGAAAGAAAAATCTCCCTAAAAAGCAAGGAAAATCAAGGGTTTCCGGCAGTTTGGGGAGATTTTTTTGTGGTCTTGGGTGTTAAGGATGAATAAGTATTTTTAAGATATTTTTGGTGGAAACTGGTGGAAAAGCTGGTGGAAAAATGACTTTCCACCACCATTCCACCAGAAAAACCAGATTTTGGTCCTGAATTAGATATTATTTTTACTAATAAGTATTTATAAGTGTTATTTTGGAAGAGATATAACAGAAAAAACTGGGAAATTTAGATTCTGAATTTATTATTATTTCTAATTAATATTTATAAGTTAAAAAGTTATGAGTTAATTATTTTTGCATGATATCAATTCTCCATACTCTAAATAGAAAATAATTTATGAGGTGGACTATGAAAACAAATACGGATCCAAATGGAAACAAAAATAATATTACTTTTCGGAAATATGAAAAATATGGAAATACGTATATAAGAGCTCGGCAATGGGTAACCCTGATTGATGGGACTGTTGAGCGTTTGGAAGGCAGCGGAAAAAATCGGGTAGATGCCAGAGCTGCTCTGGAAAAGAATATTTATGAAAGATATGGAAGCTTACAGAAAAGAACTTTCCAATGCCCGGTATGATAAGCGTACGACAAAGAAAAAACATGAGCCGGAATATGCATATTATAGTGCATCTACTTTAAACCGGATCATTCGGCTTGTTGTGGCCGCTGTAGATGAATAATACTATATGTACCGCCCGGAAAAATCCCCGGCAGTTGTACTCAGGCAATTTAAACAGAGTACACCTGCGAAAACAGAAGCAGATTTTCTCGTAGGGGATGAAATCGAGAAGGCACTGAGATATTTTCAACAGATGAGAGAAGAAAATAAATATCCCTTAGACATTACATGCGCAGATGTATTTACGATTGCTTTACTTATTGGAGCACGTCCAGGAGAAATTCTTGGGCTAAGAAAAAGGGACTGGAGCCAAAAGACAGGTGAACTATCCATTAAACGAACCGGCGCTTATGAAGACGGACGTACAAAAACAATGAATTCAATCCGAATTTTAACACCACCCGCAGCAGCAGCTACCATTTTACATAGAAGATGTGAAGGAATAAATGCAGATGATTTGATTTTTCCAGGAACAAATAAAAATGTATTATCACCGTCTAATCTCAATAAAAAACTGAAGCGATGGTTAAAAGAAGCTGGGATTAACAAAGACCTGCATCCCCATTCTTTAAGAGGTTCTTCAGGGACTTATCTACTGGATCATGATGTTCCAATTGAAGTAGTATCAAGAATGTTCGGACATCAGAATGTATCTACTACACAAAATTTCTACTCCGCTTATACAGAAACCAGAAGGAAAAAGGATGCAACAGAAATTTGCGGAGTGTTTGATGGATTAACGGAAAAGATGGAACGGGATATGGCAGGAAGATAAATGCTGGCAAAGACAGAGTTCTTACTATTGGTTATATTATGCATTGCCAATTAGGTTGGTTGACGTGAGAAGAGCATGTGTTTTATACTGAGAACAGTGGATTATAAAAAAATGAGGATATTAGTAACTAACTAAAACTTCCCACACCGATGTGGTGTGTTGAACCTTGAAAATTCAATATTTCAGCCAATAAAAAAGGCATAAACCTGTTCCGTTTGGTATAATGGAATTGACTAGAAACCATCTTTACAAAGGAGATTTATGCCATGTCCAGTATACCACAAAACCATTCTGATGAAAAAGCCCTAATTGACTGCGTTCAGAGATTTTTTTCTAAACACCATGTCGGCAAGCTTCTTGCCAGATGTAATGGCATGAAAGAAAAAGGCGTTTCTCCGGTTTCTCTGTTTCGTTACAAACTCAGTAACATTTTTGTCGGAAGAAGTATGTATATGCAGCAACAGACCGGCTCTTTTAAGGAAGCATTTTCCAAGAACACGTTCTACCGTTTCCTTAATTCTGCAAAGACAAACTGGCTCCGTTTCACTTCTCTTCTTGCTGCAGATATCGTAAATCACGACATCAAAGGTCTGACGAATGACAGCAGAAAAAATGTCTTCATCATTGATGACAGTCTTTTTAACCGCACCAGCTGCAAGAAAACAGAACTGGGATCAAAAGTTTTTGACCACACGGATATGCGTTTCAAAAAAGGATTCCGAATGCTTACTTTAAGCTGGAGTGATGGAAATACATTGATTCCTGTAAACAGCTGTCTGCTGGCATCTGCAAAAACTACAAATATCATCGGTCCGGTAAAGGACTTTGATAACAGAACCCTTGCAGGAAAAAGACGCAAGCTTGCTCAGACAAAAGCTCCAGAAGCAATGATGGCTTTGCTGGACACTGCCCTCAGCGTGGGACTGAATGCTGACTATGTTCTGTTTGATTCCTGGTTTTCAAACCCGGTGCAGATCACAGCCATCCATTCAAAAGGCATGGATGTGATTGCTATGATCAAGAAGAGCAGCCGGATTAAATACTCATACGGTGGTAAACAGCTGAGTATCAAAGAAATCTATTCCAAGAACAAAAAGCGCCATGGCAGATCAAAATATCTGCTGTCTGTTGATGTTATGGTAGGAAAAGAAACTCCAATTCCGGCGAAAATCGTATGCGTAAGGAACAAATCGAACCGCAAGGACTGGCTTGCTTTTATCTGTACGGATACGACTCTTTCTGAGGAAGAAATCATCGAGTCTATATTCTATCTACCATTTGCGGATTTATTTTTGTTTTCATTACAGACATAATCTCAAATTTAGGTACTTTCCAAGTGCCAACAGATATTGCCCAAACTTGGTTAGTCCGAAGTTATATTGCATTAACAATACTCATGTCATTAATTTATTTGTACACTATTTTAAAATTAGGAATCTTATTAACGGCAAAACAAACTCTAAGATTAACTCCAGACTATTTGATTTTAGAGAAAGTCTATGACAAAAAGGAAAAACACGCTCGAATTTTTGTAGCAAGTTTATATATTCAAGCCATTAATGACGCAAATGAATCCTTAAAAAAACGTTTTAAAAGCTTTAATTGGTGTGCATACCGAACCGCTATGGTTCTATTTTTAGCGTTTGCGTTACACTTTTTAAATTTATTCATTACCAAAGCAGCTTCATAAACGAAAGGAGGTGAAACAATGGCAGATAAGAGCAATACTACCAATGCAACAGAATTATTAAATAAAATTTGCTCAGGTGGAACCATTACTCCTCAAGACTTAGGAACACCTACGGCAAATACACAAGCAACTACTTATTTAACAGAAGGTACAACACCTTTACACTTTGAACTCAACACTCAAAATAAAAACAAAAAATAATTTTGTACTCAATCTGTACTCAAACCACATAACAAGAGCCCGGAAGTCCGCATAAATGCTGGATTTCCGAGCTCCATTTTTTTATTCAAACTCCCCGCAGAGAAACTTATTATCCCTGTGAAAGCTTGATTTTTAAAGCTTTTAATGGCTATTATTATACCTTTTATCACAATTATTTTATATTTTCAAAAATTTAGGTATCATATGGGTATCACGCTTTTGAATAAGTCCTCTCCATATAATCATCAATAGCTTTGACGATATATTCTGGAACTGTTTCAAATTTCACCATATCCAAATAATACGCATAGTCATTTTCTATATGATAGCTTTCATTTATAAACTTCACTAATACATCTTCCTCTTTTATTTCCCTACTTGGATTCACTTCAAAAAGAGCTCTAAATAGTTGAATTTTCAAATAATCGTTCGTTTCCGCAAAATATAGCTCTGCTAATTTCTCTTCATTATAAACATCCCTATATAATTCATCATAATCAAAGTTCTGTATCCATTTCTTAATTTCAGTACACCCCTTTTGAATCTCTGCCTGTGGCATTTCTGAATTATTAACATACTTGCACTTATCTCGACCATGTATTAATGAAGATAAAACATCATATGCCTCCTTATAGTTTTCTATCCCATTATGTTCATAATATTTTCTTAAAAAAGCAATTCTATGCACAATTCCTAATGTATCATCTTTTATGTAAGCTGCCAATGCCTGTACTACAGGTTTTATATCCTGTTTATAATCTATAGCTTTCTCAGTTAAAATTCCTTGATTATTTTTAATAAATTTAGAATTAAGAGCATCTTCTGGTAACTTACCTACTACTCCAAAATCAATAATTGGTTCAAAATCATGTGTCAACATTAGTACTGTTTTTTTGTAAAAACTTCTTGGCAAAATACCACTCTGTTTAGAAAACATTCTGTGTATTATTGCATATTTCTTATTTGTATCAAATGATGAAATAGGATCATCTAAGACAATAAGTTTTGCATTTTCACTAATAGCATAAAACATAAATAATACTAAAGAAAAAGCATTACGCTCTCCCCAGCTTAAATGTTTCCTGATTTTATCAACTTCAACCAATTTCTTATTATGTATATATTGCAATGTCGCAATAGCTTGTCCATTTTCATCTAGATTAATTCCAACTTGATATGTTATACCTGCAGACTCAAGGAAATTATTTATATCATTTTGTGATGTTGCAACAGTCTGCTTTAATACACTTTGTAGTTTTCCCATTGCAGCCTTTATATCAATTGCTTCTTTTCTCAACTCCTCAATAGAATTATTTATCTCATCAACTATTTCATAGAATCCTTCACTTGAGAAAAAATTAAAAATACTTTTTTCAAACTTCATATCTTCTAAAACTTTATCCATATCATTAATATTGGTTTTCTTAAACACATTTTTATCAAAATATGAAATTTTATTAAGCTGAGTTGAAATATGAACGTATTCGTTCATAAATGTTTTCAAAATCGCACTTATTGCACTTTCTTCTTTCTCTTCCTTAATACAGGCTATGATAGAATCAAACTTGTCATCTGGAATATATTTATGAAAATTCTCAAATAAATCTAACATATTTTTCAAATTCTGAGCATCCGATCTCTTATATGTTTCTTTAAATGTTTGTTTTTCTTCTGTAAATCCAGCATTTAATTCATCTGAACAGTATGGACATATGCCTTTAGTATCAAATGCCTCTCCTCTTGATTTCCAATCTATCCAATTAATACAAATTTGATCATCGGATATAATCGGAGAGTACTTTTTAAGTCCATCTGGAATATTATACACATTATTTTTCTTAACAATAGCCTTATAATTGGTATTATTTTTTAAATTTTTTCCAGCCGCATTAAGCTCTAATTTTCCAGCAAACGCTGCAATATCATTTTTCAACTGAATTATTGGCGGTTTCTCATCTATTTCCACTTTTAACCTAAGAAGTCTGTTATCCAAATTTTGTCTTTTTTGTTCATAGTCTGAGGTTCTAATAAATACATCAAAGGCATTATCAATTACTGTACTTTCCTTGAAAACCATATTATTAACAAAATCTTCATTAAATACTCTAACACCTTGAATATCCCCGTCAATACTAATTGTAGGTATAACCTCATCGTCACTTCCAAATGGCTTTAAATCGTCCATAGGCTTGCCTTGACTAAATAATGAAATTGCAGTTGATAATGTTGACTTACCAGTTCCATTCATTCCATATCTTATATTAAGTTTTTCTTCTTCTAAAGAAATTACTCCCTTAGAAATATTATTGCAATTTTCTATTGTTATTTTTATTTCTGACAATTTCCATCCGCTCCTTTTTAACTCTTTACATTATATCTAAAACCTTTTCTATCTTTATTTTCTTCATTCTAATCATCCGTAAAACAAATGCCTCATAGCTCTCTTCAGGATAATTAGGATTATCTATCTCTTTATATTCATTTCCAAAATATGCCATACCTGACGCCACCTTTAATAGTGCCTTGCTAATGTTTTCAATAACTTCTCCATTTCTTACTAGCACCTGTATTTTCTGTGGCAATTGACTATATAACAATTTCAATTGTGATAAATGTTCTTCCAATGACATATCTGATGTTTCTTTAAATATTTTACTAATCTTCGTTTCTAATATTTTTTCTATTTCTGTTGAATTTGCCTTTTCGCATTTGGTTCCTCGCCTAATATAGATTGTATCTTTATCAAGATTTGTTGTTTCAGCGAGTGAAATAAACGGCAACCTTTCTGGGGTATCATGTATAACTACCATCTGAAACTTTCTATTTTCCATAAGACTATATTCAGCCCCATCATATGAGAAATCATATATTTCGTAATCTAAACCAGGCAATATATATTTAGAAATATCATTGTTTACATCTGCTTTATCTCTAAAATTTTCTAATCCAAGAGGAATTATTTTTCCATCAGACTGCTCTTCCACCCCAATAATAATAATTCCTCCATGTAAATTTGCCATCGCCAAAATTATCTTTGCGAGTTTACCTTTATCTGGCCATGTTTTCTTATAATCTACCTCATTGAATTCACCACAATTATTCTTAACAAACTCGCAAAAATTATCTTTTGTTGGTTCTTTTAAAAATTCATCATACAATCTATCTTTTATTTGTATATTCATCTAATATAGCCTCCTCAAGCATAGCAAATATATCACATCAAATCTTTTTTAATTTTTTCAAATATTAGAACTATATGGCAAAGACTGCATGTAATTTGCCATAAACTCATAGTCTGGTTCCCCATTTTTATTTACTGGCAATGGTATCACGGTTTCCTGTATTAATTCTTTAGAAAAAGCTCGACCAAACACAGGATATCTATACTTTTCCATATTTAATAGACTAATTAGAAAACTAGCTGTATATACATTAAACCAATCAGCTCTTATAACTATAATGTGTGGACCAGTAATAAAATCAAACTGTTGATAAAAAATAGTTGATGTTGTATCTCCTATTGTAATAGCTTTTCCTTTCTCCAAACCAACATATTCTTTTTCCTCAACACATAAGGAAATCCCATTATTTTCATCCGTTCTTGTCACATATGGAACATAATCCTCTGTGTCAGATATAACTAAATCAGAAGCATTATATGACTTTCCATTATGAATATCTGTAATTATATCTTTCATTTTAAACAGCTTCCATTTCCTATCAGACAAACAAATTTTTTTACTATTTTTTGTAGCAGCATATAATTTTTCAAATTCATTATAATTATCTAATAGCCAATATATTTTTTCTGAATTTTTTCTATCTAACGAAGCTTTTGAATCCATATATTTATATAACGAATACTTTCTTATAACTCCCTTAAATAATTCATCATCTATTTTACTAAAGTCAGTTTTGACATATGCTTCGGGTAGTGCTTCTCCAAAATTATTTATTTTGTGTTTTACCCACATTACATCATTTTTCTCTGCTGTCCCATCAATTTGATCAATCCACTCTTCATGTATTTTCTTCCAAAGTCCTGTATCTTTTCTTCCATTGTGAGGTATTACAGAAAAGCCATCATCTTTCCAAATTCCAAAAAATACTGATTTTGATGTATTATGTGGTATATGTGCCTTAAATACCATTATACAAGTTGCAGCTCCCACATGACTATCAAAAAACAACTGCGGAGGCATTGTCATACATGCTAGCAAAGTATGATATTTTAATATCTTCTCTCTTAATTTAGCCCCACTACTTCCAGCACATGACATAGGTACTATAGCAATACCAATGCCACCCACTTTCAAATAATGCAACATAGATGCCACAAAATCTAATTCACTTTGACCCTTTTGTATCGTAATTTCCCTAAGACCACTTCTATCAAATACATTTTCCTTTTGCCGTATAAGTTCCTCATTATATTGTATTTTATCTATTATAACTGATATTTCTTCATTTAATGCTTCTTGCTTTTTATTCCTGAGCATCTTTAACTTTCTGCTCAAAGTTTTATTTTTTTCTTCTAATTCATTTATTTCTTGAACAATAGGATACTCTCGAATTAATGAATTATCCTTTTTATCTAGAGAATATGGCGGATTAATCATACCTACATCAATATCTCCAAAATTTTTCAAAGCTTCATGTAATGGCACCTTTGCATTATCCGTATATGTTTTTCCGCTATCATCCACAGGAGCAAATGAGTCTATTAATAATGATGAACAGTTAAATAAATTTGATTTACCATCACCATGAAAACGCATATTCGCATATGCTAACGCATACATTGAAGAATCTCTTTCTACACCTATTAAACTATTCCTTTGAGCATATTCGCATCGTTTGCGTTTAAGTTCTTCACTCTGATTCTCTTCATTTATATTTTCTTTAATTCTATTTAATGCAGTTATTAAAAAAGCACCAGTTCCACAGCAAACATCTAATATCTTTGTGTTTTCATTAAATTTAGTATCTAAATAATATTCAGCTATATCACAAAACAAATCTGTTACATGTTTTGGAGTAAGAACTATACCTTTCTCTTTCGCATTTCCTTTAGTAAATCGTAAAAAAGTAGTATAAAACTCACCCATAACATCAATCCCAGAATACTTTTCTATTACCTCAATAACATTTTCATATAACGAATACACACAACAAGAAAGAACTGTATCCCCATCTTGAAAATACTTATCTTTTCCTTTTGGAGCCATTATAAGTTCATCTTTTGCTAACAAAGCTTCATAAAACTTTTTTAGAGAAATTCTTTTCCCTTTTGGTATATGATCAATATCCCAAATTCCATTAACATAGTCATCTGCATATTCATCCATGCCTTCTCCATATAATGAATATTTCAACAGTTTTGTTGCATCTTTACCCAATATATCATTTATCATTTTCTTAGATTTCGTTGTATTTTTTAAATCAATAGCTGCTTTGGTGCTTCTATATAATCTTGATTCATGATTTGTTAATCCCAAAATAATTGCTGAAACAAATCCAGCTTTTGAATTATCTTCAATACCATTTGAACGTAAAAAATTAGCACATGATAATGTATATTTTCTTAACTCTTTCCGTACTTCCTCCCTTGTTGATGACAATCTATCTAATACTACATCAACATCCTCTTTATATTGCTTAATTGATACTAACGAATTATCTAAATATCCATCTTCTAGTAATTCAATATCAGATACATTTCCCCCTTTAGGCCATACAAAAGAAGTTACCCTTGCTTCAGCTTGTGTTTGACCTGATATTCCGACCGATACAACATCATAATCTGATTTCAGAAAAGAAGCATACCATAATGCTCCATCTATCGCATATTTTTCTGTTTCGTTTGAAGAACCATATCCATACCCAATGTACTTTTTCACATCATTATATCTTGTATGTTCTTCGACACTCCCTTTACATTCAATAACTAATATTATATCCGAATCATCTAATGTTATAATAAAATCTGGCGTACCCTTAGTTCTCATTGTTTGTTTTTTTGTTGCTTTAGAAAATATTTTGCATAACCAATTATACTCTGAACTTTTATAACTATCTTCTTTAAACCATGTAACCCCATTAACCTTTGTATTTTGATCTTCTGGATAATTATCTATACTCTTAAGTTTTGCAACTGTTAATCCCTTTGTAGTCTCTTCACTTGCATTTGTCATATTACTGCTCTCCTTTCATTTGCTCATTCTGTCTTATTACTTTCTCAGCTTCTATTAATGCTGTTCTTCTTATAAACTCACTATATGATGAATACGCTTCTAATCTTGCTGCTTCCTTAAACTTATCTAATTCTTCTTCGCTCACTCTTATACTGATTGAAATTGATTTTCTCATCTCATTTGTTCCTCCTGCTTCATAAATTTATGATACTTTCTTCGTATGTCAATGTCAATACTTTGTTGCACGAACAGATGTTTTTATTTTGTTCTTTTAGAAACTTTTCCAATCACCTTCCCCACACTCTCAAAAAATCTCTCCAGCAGATTAACCCCATCAATTACAAACTGCTTCATAAACTCATACGCCTTCTCCAACAGTTCCTTTAATGTAGTATTTTCCTCTCTAAGCTTCTGGTTCTCATACATTACATCAATAAGCTTCTCCCTGACATCATCAGTTCCACCCTGTCGGAACATATCATATACGTTCTCTGCAATTTTTGTTCTTTCAATCAGTTCACTTTCCTT
>OGMY01000783.1_pt1 | contig 10480 bp, 8 predicted proteins | sample 1573371 | NCBI WGS metagenome assembly OGMY01 (sample SAMEA2581879, study PRJEB24529) | metagenome | biome: Human gut stool | place: China | collected 2011 | reverse complement strand
GGAGAAGAAGTGCGGCATGCTGTCGGGCGGCGAGCGCAACCGCCTGCACCTGGCCCTCGCACTCAAGGAGGAAGGTAATGTGCTGCTTCTGGACGAGCCGACCAACGACATCGACGTCAATACGTTGCGTGCGCTGGAGGAGGGTCTGGAGAATTTCGCCGGCTGCGCCGTCGTGATCTCCCACGACCGCTGGTTCCTCGATCGTATCGCCACGCACATCCTCTCCTTCGAAGGCGATTCGAAAGTGGTCTTCTACGAAGGTTCGTACAGCGAATACGAGGAGTGGAAGAAAGCGCAGGGCGGCGATACGCAGCCCCATCGTGTAAAATACAGAAAACTGGTAGAATAGAATGGCACAGAAACCCTCCATACCCAAGGGCACACGCGACTTCTCCCCGCTGGAGATGATGCGCCGCCAATATATTTTCGATAAAATCCGGGACGTTTTCCGCACCTTCGGCTTCGGTCCGCTCGAAACGCCTGCGATGGAGAACCTCTCCACCCTGCTGGGCAAATACGGCGACGAAGGCGACAAACTGCTTTTCAAAATCCTCAATTCGGGGGATTACGCCGCCGGCCTGAATGACGAAGAGTTGCGCACGGCCTCCCGAATTTGCGAAAAGGGATTGCGTTACGACCTGACGGTGCCTTTTGCCCGTTATGTGGTGCAGCACCAGAGCGAAATCGCCTTCCCGTTCAAACGCTACCAGATACAACCGGTCTGGCGGGCCGACCGTCCGCAGAAAGGCCGCTACCGGGAGTTTTACCAGTGCGACGTGGATGTCATCGGCACCCGATCGCTGCTGTGCGAAGTGGAACTCATACAGATCGTGGAACGGGTTTTCCGGACGCTCGGAATTAACGTATCGCTGAAGGTAAACAACCGCAAGATTCTGTACGGCATTGCTGAAACCATCGGACATGCGGACAAGATGATCGACATTACGGTCGCCATCGACAAGCTGGAAAAGATCGGATTGGAGGCTGTCAAGGCTGAATTGACGGAACGCGGCATCGGCTCCGATGCGATCGAAAAGCTGCAACCGATACTCGAATTGACAGGCGATAACGAACGGAAACTGTCTGTGTTGCGAGATGTCATCGGCTCCTCGGCTGTCGGACTGGAAGGCATTTCCGAGATGGAAACGATCTTCGGGTACGTGAACCGGCTGGGGGTGGAGCTGCCGATCGAGCTCGACTTCTCGCTGGCCCGGGGACTCAATTATTATACGGGAGCGATTTTCGAAGTCAAGGCGCTCGATTTCGCCATCGGGTCGATCTGCGGTGGCGGACGCTACGACGACCTGACGGGCATCTTCGGAATGCCGAACATGTCGGGTGTCGGCATTTCGTTCGGTGCGGACCGCATCTACGACGTGATGACCGGCCTCGGACTCTTCCCGGCCGATCTGGGCTGTGCGGCCCGGGTGATGTTCGCCAATCTGGGCGAAGCGGAAGAGCATGCCTCGCTGAAACTGTTGCAGGAGGTGCGTGCCGCAGGTATTCCGGCGGAGATATATCCCGAAAACGGAAAGATGAAAAAACAGATGGAGTATGCCAATCGCCGGGGAATCCCCTGCGTGGTAATCGTCGGCAGCCGGGAACTGGAAGAACGGGTGGCGACGATCAAGGATATGACCTCCGGCGAACAGACCCAGGTGCCGTTCACCCGACTGGCCGAAGCACTCCGTTAGATAATTAGTTATAGATAATCCGAAGCGCCTGTCCGAGCGGACGCGGAATAGCCGCCCCGGCGGTAGTTGAGAGAGCAGAGTTATCGGCGGATACGCCCCGTTCCGAATGTGGGTGCATCCGAGGCGGTATCTATGGCTCTACCGAATCGCCGGAAAGAAGACGGGGTTCACGCCTTTCCTCCCTGCTCGCAGTCGGAAATCATTTCCCGGTGTTTCGCGGTACCTGCTTGGGAGGACGCCGGACGGAAAAATATGCAATCATGTAATTCGATATGAAGCGGAGCATGTGGTTTTTCGGGCTGTTGCTGGCCGTGGCGGGATTATCATCGTTCCGGACGGCCGATATCGCCGTTTCCCGGCCCGACCGGGCACAGCGACGGTCGCTCGCCAAGCTGGAGCGGTCTTACGAATATATCCGCAAGATGTATGTCGATTCGGTCGATATGGCGCCGCTGGTCGAGGAGGCGATCCGCAGCATGGTACAGCAACTCGATCCCCATACCGAATATGCCTCGGCTGCGGAGATGGCTGAATTCTGGAGCCTCTATCGGGGTAAGTTCGGAGGAATAGGCATTCAGACCCAATGGATCCGTGATTCGCTGGTCGTAACCTCCCTCCTGTCGGGAGGGGCCGCCGAAGAAGCAGGCATCCGTCCCGACGACCGGATCGTCCGGGTGGACGGACGCACCGTGAAGGAGATCCCGGCCTCCGAGCTCATCTCCGTCATGCGGGGAGATGCCGGATCGAAAGTAAAAATCCTAGTGATTCGACGAGGAGTCTGCCAACCGATTCTGTACGAAATCGTCCGACGGGAAATACCTCTCCCCTCCGTCGAGCTGGCCTACCGCGTCGATTCTGCGGTGGGATACATCAAACTGATCCGTTTCGGTCAGACCACCATGCGGGAGGTGCAGCGGGCTTACGAAGAGCTGGACCGTCCGAAGGAGTTGATTCTCGATCTTCGGGGCAATGGCGGAGGACTGTTGGATCAGGCGATCGCTTTGTCCGGCTTTTTCCTGCCCAAAGGCTCGCGGATCGTTTCGACCGAAGGCCGCAGCGTACCGTCCGTAGTCCATTCCGCCCGCCGGAATCCGGTATTTCCGGCCGAAGGGCGGCTCATCGTCCTGATCGACGAACGGTCGGCGTCGGCCAGTGAAATCGTGAGCGGAGCGCTGCAGGACTGGGACCGCGCGGTAATCGTCGGGCGCCGCAGCTTCGGAAAAGGGTTGGTGCAGCGCCAATATCTGCTTCCGGACGGGTCGGCCCTGCGTCTGGTCGTCGCCCGCTATCATACGCCTTCGGGCCGGGAAATTCAACGTCCTTACGTCAAAGGCGGGGATCGCACGGCTTACCGAACTCATCCGCTGCCCGACACGATTCCGTCGCCGGCCTACCGGACACTCCGCACGGGCCGGACAGTTTACGGCGGCGGAGGCATAGCGCCCGACGTGTGCGTAATACAGGATACGGTGCAGGCATCTTATCTGAACGCCCTGCTGCGGAAAAATATCTTTCCTGAATTTATGCAGCGCTACCTGGACCGCAACCGGACAGCCCTGGAACGGGATTATCCGGAGTTCGCATCGTTCGAGGAGCGGTTCGAAGTTCCCGATGAAATGTATGAGGAGTTGATCGGACTGGGACTGGAACAGGGCGTAACACCTCCGGCGGAAGATTCCGATGTCGAAGCGGGGACCAGGCGCCTGCTCAAAGCATTGCTGGCAGAGCGGCTTTTCGACCGGGAAGCTCTGCTGCGGATATTGCACGCAAGGGATGATGCCGACTTCATCCGGGCGCTCAATTTGCTGAAAAACTGGGAGGCAGAGGGGCTGCCGCTCCTGGAAGCGCAGCATGAGCGGCAATAAGCGGTTGCATCACGTTATTTCCGAGAGTCGCGTATTCACGACTCGTAATTGAGTTTATAATTCGGCCTGCCCCGAAATTCCCTTCCCGGAAGGGGTTTGAATCGCTGCACGCCCAAAGAGTATATAATCACGGACAAGAATTTGCAGGAAAACGAAATTTGTTTTATATTTACGTATGGAACAAACGAATAACCCTCAAAATATTACCTTGTATGGCTGCTCTGAATACCTTCCGCACGGACGGAGAAGATTTCGGCGAACAGATCCTGTCGAAAGTCGTAAAAGCCGGCCGGCGGACCTATTTTCTGGACGTGCGCGCTACGCGTGCGAACGATTATTTTCTTACCATTACGGAGAGCCGGAAGAAAACGGCGCCGGATGGAACGGTCAGTTACGACCGGCATAAAATATTCCTTTACAAAGAGGATTTTTCCAAATTCCTCGAAGGCTTGGAAGAGGTGATCGGGTTCATTAAACGGGAAAAACCGGAATTCTTCGAAGAAGAACACCCGAAGCCGGAAGAATATGCTTGACAGAACCGGCTGCCGAAAATTCGGCAGCCGGTTCTCATGAAGACAGGAGTTTATGAAGGATAATCGGGTATTGTTGGGTTTCAGCGGCGGAATAGACAGCTTCGCCGCCGTCGGATTGTTGCAGGCGGCCGGATATCATGTAACGGCTCTGACGCTCGACATGAGAGGCGATTCCGCATTGTTGGAAAAGGCGCGTCTGCGTGCCGGAGCACTCGGTATTCCTTGGCGAATGCGGTCGGTGCGGGAGCGGTTCGAACGGGAGGTGGTGGACTATTTTACCGACAGTTACTTCCGGGGGTGTACCCCGGCTCCGTGCACGCGCTGCAACAGTCGGATCAAATGGCCCTGCCTTGCGGCAGAGGCCGACGCACTGGGGATTCGCCACATCGCTACGGGACACTATTTCCGCATTACCTCCGCAGGCGGCAAACGATACGTCACCCGTGCGGCCGACAACCGCAAGGACCAGTCCTACTACCTGTGGGACTTGCCGCAGGAGATCCTCGATCGGGTGCTGACTCCGATGGGAACGGTCATCAAACGAAATATCGTCGAAGAACTCGCCGACCGTCGGGAGAGTATGGGCGTCTGTTTTCTCGAGGGACGCCCGTGCCGCGACTTCCTGCGAAGCCGGGATAAAACGGAAGCGCTCCGGCCCGGCCCCATCATCGACTCTGCCGGACATCGGCTCGGCACGCACGACGGGGCGGCCCTCTACACCATCGGCCAGAAAAAGGGCCTCGACCTGCCGCCGGGCTGGGCGGTGGTCGCTATCGACACGGCGGCAAACCGGATCGTAGCCGGAGAAGAGAAGCTGTTGTTGCATCGTACGCTGGAAGTCGGGGAATGTCGCCTGATAGAGAGCGACGAGGTATTCGGTGCCCGCGATATCCGTGCGGTGATCCGGGGCATCGGCCGCAACCCCGAGGGATACGCAGCGGTCTTCCCTGCCGCTTCGGGGATTCGGATCGAACTGGAGGATCCCGCGTGGGCCCCGGCCGCCGGGCAGCCCGTCGTTTTGTACCGAGGGGAACGGGTCGTCGGAGGCGGAATCCTCGAACGGTATTATTAACGAATTATTAAATCTTCGTTCGGGATGGATTTTTTCAGGGTTTTATCCCGAAAAAATCTTGCGATGTTTCCCGCATATACTATCTTTGCACAAGCAAAACATCGCCGGAAACGGCAATACCTATGCGATGTTATTATAATGCCGTTTTTGCGAAACGTCGTGTTTTCGACGAACGAGATAACTTTTCGTGATTATATACTTTAGTGTACCTCTTTGGGAGTAAAGCGCCTTAAGTCCTTTCCGGGAAGGGATCTGTGGGCAGGAGCATTACCGATACAACCGGGAACAGCGAATAGACACCTCTCGGAATTGTCAAAAGGTACATTGAAAGATGAATTGCCTAACTTTTTATTAGAGCGGATTATGTTCAGATACGTGCTGTTGGCGCTGAAAGGCTGCGCAATGGGAATGGCGGATGTTGTCCCGGGAGTATCGGGCGGGACGATCGCCTTTATTTCGGGAATTTACAGCGAACTGATCGAGTCGATCAAAAGTTTTAATCCGACTGCGTTGAAATTGCTCGGCCGGTTCGAATTCAGGAAATTCTGGCGCCACATCAACGGCAGTTTCCTCTTCTCCGTACTGCTGGGTATCGGTATCGCCATCTTTTCGCTGGCACGGTTGATGACTTACCTGCTGGCGCATCACCCGATCGAAATCTGGTCCTTCTTTTTCGGACTGATCGTCGCTTCGGCGGCTTTCGTCGCCCGGGATATTCGGAAGTGGAACCTCACTTCGCTACTGGGACTGCTTGTCGGCACCGCGCTGGCATTCTGGATCACGATCGCCTCCCCGACGCAAACGCCCAACGACTGGTGGTTTATCATGCTTTCGGGAGCTGTTGCCATCTGCGCGATGATTCTTCCGGGAATTTCAGGCGCCTTCATCCTGCTGCTGCTGGGAAAATACCAATACATTTTACAGGCTGTCAGCGAATTCCGGCTGGGTGTCCTGCTGCTTTTCGCAGTCGGAGCCGTCGCCGGTATCATCAGTTTTTCGCACCTGCTTTCGTGGCTGCTGCGCAAGCATCACGACCTGACGATCTCCCTGCTCATGGGTTTCATGGTCGGATCGCTCAATAAAGTCTGGCCCTGGAAAGAGGTCGTGGAAACTTATACGGATGCCCAGGGTGCCGTTCACCCGTTGGTGGAACAAAACATTACACCGGGACATTTCGAGGCGATCGGTCAGACCGATGCCCACTTGTGGCAGGCCGTAGCACTGGCGCTGGCAGGATTTCTTCTGATCTATGTCATCGAATTCATCGGCAAGCGGGTCGCTCAAAAAATCTCCGCTCCCCAAAACTAAAACCTTATGAAACGCTACGGTCTGATAGGCTACCCGCTGGGACACTCGTTTTCAGCCCGGTATTTCGCCGATAAATTCGCACGCGAAGGCATTGCGGATTGCCGGTACGACCTTTACGAATTGAAAACGATCGAGGAGTTGCCCGCTTTGCTGGAAGCGCAGCCCGAACTGCGGGGATTCAATGTCACGATTCCCTATAAACAACAGATCATACCCTATCTGGACGATCTTTCGCCGGAAACCCGGATGATCGGGGCCGTCAATTGCGTGCGCTGTGAAGGCAGACGTCTGACGGGTTATAATACGGATGTGACGGGACTTCGCGCCTCCCTCGAAACATTTCTCGGCGGGGAGCGTCCCGAACGGGCATTGGTACTGGGCACGGGCGGGGCGTCGCAAGCCGTGCAATATGTATTGGCACAGATGGAAATTCCGTTCGATCTAGTATCGCGGAATCCGGCAACGGGAAATTATACGTACGACGAAGTATCGGATGAAGTAATCGGTTCGCATCGGCTCATTATCAATGCCTCCCCAGTCGGGATGCATCCGAATGTCGAAGAGGCGCCCCGCATTCCGTACGCTTTCGTCACGCCCTCCCACTATCTTTTCGACCTGATCTACAACCCGGCCGAAACGCTGTTTCTGCAATACGGAGCGCAACGGGGAGCACACACGTGCAACGGACTCGACATGCTCGTAGGGCAGGCGGAAGCTGCCTGGGCCATATGGAACCGATAAGGGATCCTCCGACACGGCTCGACCGATCTTATCGAAGCCGGTTTCATTTCCGACGACTTCGTTCTCCGGACCTGAAGCTATGAATCGACGTTTTCGGTACGCAGTTTCGCCCCTTCTCCGAACCGTTCGAAAGTCGCAAGCAACAGAGGTTGTTCCGAGCCGTTCATAAGGAATTCGGGGGCTTCTTTAAGAGCTTCCCGAACTCCTTGAATAGCTGCAAAATAATAAATTACGGCATTTTGTCGAGCAATTCGGCAGCCCGCTTCGCATCTTCCTCCTTGACCACGAGCTGTGCCGGCATCGTGCCGATGGGATAGATCGCCGACATATATTCGTTGCGGATCGTCGAAAAAATTCCGGCTCCGTCCAGAATCGATTTGGCCATTTCGGCTTCGGTGACAGAGTTCCACTCTCTCAACACGACTAATTTTTCATCTTTCATAATCATCGCTGTTTAGGTGATATATTTATTCGGCCATTATATCTTTCGATGTAACAGTTTGACAATCGCAGCATCGAATCCGAAGGACATTTATTCGCATCCTCTGGCCGCATTAAAATTCAGACCTTTCCTAAAATGCGGGTACTCGGAGTACCGTATTTCCAACGAGGTCCACATTTTTTATTAAATCTTTGCATCCCGTCGTTTTTCGGTTCTTCGAACTTCCGTGCTCCCGGTTCCGAACTCCGTTCGTACCCGGCGAAAACGGGCGATGCAGGACCGGATAAATCCGGCTATCAACAAGATACGTTTTTTTTCGGAATGCTGCAAGATTTTTGCCACATATTTCCTATCCCGTCATTTTCAACAACGTAGAATCGTTCGGGCAATTTTTACTTGGAAATACGGAAATTCTTTCATATTTTTTCATTACCTTTGACTTCGCCTTAAGCATCGGCAAGACGCAGATAAATTTGCTTCTGCCCGCGACTTTTTCGTACCTTCGCAAAGGATGGCCCAAAACCATAAATTTTCGAATTATGCCGGATTTCGTCCATTTACACGTACATACGCAATATTCCATCTTGGACGGCGCAGCGGCCATATCGCCGCTCATCAAACGAGCCAAAGCCCTCGGTATGAAGGCTCTGGCCATCACCGACCACGGCAATATGTACGGCGTCAAGAACTTCCACGACGTCGCCACCGATGCGGGCATCAAACCTATTTTGGGGTGTGAAACCTACGTCGTGCGCAACCGCTTCGAAAAGGACAAGGACGAGAAGGCGGGCGATCACCTGATTCTGCTGGCCAAAAACCTAACGGGTTACCACAATCTCTGCAAGATCGTATCCTACTCCTTTACCGAAGGATTCTATTACAAGCCCCGTATCGACAAGAAACTGCTGGAACAATACCACGAGGGATTGATCTGCTGCTCGGCATGTCTGGGCGGCGAAGTTCCCCAGGCCATCATGCGCAACGACATGGAGGAGGCTGAACAGGTCGTGCGCTGGTTCAAAAGCGTCTTCGGGGACGACTATTACCTGGAGTTGCAGCTCCATCCGTCGGGCGATCCGCGCAAGGACGCCGACGTGTACGAGAATCAGTTACTGGTCAATAAGGCCCTGCTGGAGCTGTCGGCCAAATGCGGAGTCAAATACATCTGCTCGAACGACGTGCATTTCATTCTGGCCGAAGACGCCGTGGCGCACGATCATCTGATCTGCCTCAATACCGGCCGCGACCTGGACGATCCCAATCGGATGCGCTATACGTTCCAGGAGTATCTGAAATCGCCCGAAGAGATGGCGCAGCTCTTCCCCGACCATCCCGAAGCACTCGCCACCACGCTCGAGATCGCCGACAAGGTCGAGGAGTACAAACTCACCCATGCGCCTCTGATGCCCAACTTCCCTCCGCCGCCGGAGTTCCACATGCCTTTCGAGGAGTTGCGCGAATCGCTCGTCAAGAAGATCGAAGATCAGGAAGAGCTGGCGCGAATCGATGCCTGCCACAGCGTCGAAGAACTCGATGCCTGGGCGGAGGAGAGCAAGGAGCGTAGCGAAAAGCTGATGACGGCCAAACAGTTCTGCTACCTGAAAGACCTGACCTACAAAGGAGCCCACCTGCGCTATGGCGCCGAATTGAGCGAAGAGGTCGAGAAACGCATCCGGTACGAATTGAGTACGATCGAATGGATGGGATTCCCGGGTTACTTCCTCATCGTATGGGACTATATCCGCGCGGCTCGCGAAATGGGCGTGTCGGTCGGACCGGGCCGTGGTTCGGCAGCCGGATCGGTCGTGGCCTACTGTCTGAAAATTACCAACATAGATCCGCTGAAATACGACCTGCTGTTCGAGCGTTTCCTGAATCCCGAGCGTATCTCCCTGCCGGATGTCGATGTCGATTTCGACGAGGACGGCCGCGACGACGTGCTGCATTACTGCGTGCACAAGTACGGGCAGAAACGCGTGGCCCAGATCGTGACGTTCGGTACGATGGCGCCCAAGCTGGCGATCCGCGACGTGGCCCGCGTGCAGAAGCTGGCCCTCTCGGAGAGCGACCGGCTGGCCAAACTGGTACCCGACAAGGTTACGCCCGACAAGAAGGCCGGAGAAACGCCTTTCGACTTCTGCTACAAGGAGTCGCCGGAACTGGCCGCCGAACGGGAATCCCCGAACCAGTTGATCCGCAATACGCTCAAATACGCCGGAAAAGCTCGAAGGCTCGATTCGGCAGACCGGTGTGCATGCCTGCGGTGTAATCATCGGGCAGGACGACCTGGAGAATTTCGCTCCGATGGCTATCGCCAAGGACGCCGATCTGAACGTCGTGGAGTTCGAGGGCAAAGAGGTCGAGAGCGTCGGCCTGATCAAAATGGACTTCCTGGGACTGCGCACCCTCTCGATCATCAAGGATGCCGTAACCAACGTCAAAAACGTGCACGGCATCGACGTAGATATCGACAACATTCCGCTGGACGACGCCCCGACCTACGAGGTTTTCAGCCGCGGCGATACGACCGGCCTGTTCCAGTTCGAGTCCCCCGGTATGAAAAAACATCTGCGCAACCTGAAACCCAACCGTTTCGAGGACCTGATCGCCATGAACGCCCTCTACCGCCCGGGACCGATGGAGTATATTCCCAACTTCATCGCCCGTAAGCACGGACTGGAGCCGGTGACGTACGACATCGCCGATATGGAGGAGTACCTGAGCGACACCTACGGCATCACGGTTTATCAGGAGCAGGTCATGCAGATCTGCCGTGAGCTGGCAGGCTTCAGCTTCGGCCAGGCCGACAATGTGCGCCGCGCTAT
>OGMY01000737.1_pt1 | contig 10884 bp, 7 predicted proteins | sample 1573371 | NCBI WGS metagenome assembly OGMY01 (sample SAMEA2581879, study PRJEB24529) | metagenome | biome: Human gut stool | place: China | collected 2011 | reverse complement strand
GGCGAGCAGTCACTGGTTACACCGGATGAGTTGCTGGCGGTGGTGAAAGCTTGATGTTTACTAATTATCTGCAATCATACCATAAAAGCTTCATTGATGGATGATTGCATCACATGGGAATGCCCGATAACGTTTGCTTTATACGTTATTTGTATTGAAATATAAATGCTGGATTACCTATGTGGATAATCAGATTGTTTTTTCTTCCGTCACTACATCTTACTGATTCTAAAAGAGATGTAGTGACGGAAATTTTTGTATCCCCCCGAAATGGTTTGTTCTCTTTTTTCCGCGTAGAGGCGACAAAGCGGAATGCCTGTTCTTGTCGTTGTTGGTTGTATTTCTTGTTTTAAGGATGAAAACTGATGGAGCTGACCTGAAATATGATTTTCTTTTGCGAGAGTCTGATATTATTCACTATATTTGTGGAATGTTAGCCTTATAAATTTAATCAGATGATAGAGAAAAATCAGTTGATATCCCATTTGTATCAAAATAGGGATAATGGTCAATGGATGATACAAACCAATGATGAACATCAAAAGGGGGTTGCTGATATGGCGGCATCCTTCGCCGGGCAGTTCGGACTTCCTTCTTGGGGGCGTGCGCTCGGTCTACTTCATGACAAAGGAAAGGAACGGGCGGCATTCCAGCAATACATACGCAAGATGAATGGTTTGCCTACGAGTGACAAGAAGCGCTATGATGATCATACCCATGCTTTTGTGGGTGGAATATTGGCAAAAGAACTTATGGGAAAGGATGTTTCCCATCTTCTTGTAAACCAAATTATTTCTCATCACACGGGGTTACATGATTTCGGGGATGTGGAAAACATATTGAAAGAGAGGCTATTGTCCAAAGAAATAAACGAGGGTGACATTAGCATAAACAAACCTTTATTATTCCAAGAATTTATTGATTCACCTTTTTCTAAATCAAAGGTTGAATGGAAACACTTTCATCACCTTTCCCGTATGCTTTTTTCCTGTCTTGTAGATGCCGACCGGCTCGATACAGAACGGTTTATGGATGTAGAGTCATGGCGGAAGCGGGGAAATTCGGCTACGCTTGCCGATTTGCTTCCACAGCTGGAGGCATATATGCAAAAACTGCAATCGAATGCAGCTGATACGAAAGTGAACCGCATCCGCCAGCAAGTGAAAGAACAATGCAGTAGAACTTCTTCAAGCGAAAAAGGATTTTATAGTCTTACAGTTCCGACGGGAGGCGGTAAAACACTTTCTTCTTTGTTATGGGCCATGAAGCATGCTGTAAGCCATTCAATGAATCGTATCATCATCGCCATCCCATATACCAGTATCATTGTGCAAACGGCAGGGCTTTTGAAGGAAATCTTTGGTGAAGAAAATGTATTGGAGCATCATAGTAATTTCGACCCCGATGATATTAAGGACGAGGAAAATAGGGAAAAAGCAAAATTGGCTACAGAGAATTGGGACTATCCCATTATTGTCACTACCAATGTACAGCTTTTTGAATCTATGTTTAGCAATAAAACATCTGATTGCCGCAAACTGCACAACATGGCAAATTCAATTCTTGTTTTGGATGAGGTTCAGATGTTGCCAACCGGCTTCTTGCGGCCGATAGTCGATGCGCTGAAAGCGTATCAGGAAATGTTCGGGGTTTCGGTATTGTTTACCACGGCAAGCCAGCCGGTACTGAGTGGTCTGATAGAAGGAACAAATCCTAAAGCTGATTTTAAGGGAATAGAACATATCAAGGAAATTATTCCGGAAGAATTTGCTTTGCATGACCAGCTTCGCCGTGTGAAGTTGTCAATCGATGATACAGGAAAAACATACGATGAGATAGCTGCAAAGGTGTCTGAATATAATAAGGTGTTGTGCATAGTGAACACTCGTAAAGATGCCAAAGAGCTGTATGACCGTTTGCCCAATGACGGAGTGAAATTGCATTTGTCTAGAATGATGTGCCCTGCCCACTTACACGAAACTATTGGTAAAATAAAAACTTTATTGAAGGATGAGTCGCAGCCGATTGTCAGGGTCATTGCAACCCAGCTTGTGGAGGCCGGTGTGGATATAGACTTTCCGGTTGTGTTCCGTCAAGAAGCAGGACTCGATTCTGTATTGCAAGCAGCGGGACGGTGCAATCGGGAAGGACGAAGTGCCATGGGACATACATTTGTGTTCAGTCTGGCGGCAGAGAAGCGAAAGCTCTTCGGTTCAATGGCTGACTCCAACAATGCTCGGTTGAATTTGCCGGAAGATAGTGATTGGTTTGCTCCTTCTACCATGAAAGCCTATTTTTGTCAATTGTATAGCAGAAAACAAACATTTGATGAAAAGGATATAAAGCACTGGCTCTACAAACCTACTGAGCTATGTTTTGAAACTGCATCAAAAGAATTTCGCCTGATTGATGATACAAGTATAAATGTTATCGTAAATTGGGAAAACAGCATGGAACTTATAGAGCAGTTGAAAGAATCGGGGTGTACCTACTCGTTGGTGAAGCAATTGGCGAAATTTACTGTAGGCATCCGTTCCTATGATTTTAAGCAACTGAAAGGCTATGGGCTTGTCGAAGAAATATTGGAAGGAATATATGTATTGGCAGACAGGTCTCAGTATAATAAAACCACAGGTCTCAGCCTTGATAACCATTGGCTGGAGGAAGTATTAATGATATAAAGAAACGGATATGACAAAGAAAGAAACATTGAAATTGTTTGAAGAACGTAAAGTCCGCACCGTGTGGGATGATGAAAAGGAAAAATGGTATTTTTCGATAGTTGATGTGGTGTCAGTTTTAACAGACAGTGTTGATGCAACTGCTTATTGGCGTAAGTTAAAGCAAAGACTTAAAGAAGAGGGAAATGAAACCGTGACAAATTGTCACGGTTTGAAAATGAAAGCCACAGACGGTAAGATGCGACTTACAGATGTGGCTGATACAGAACAACTACTACGTATCATTCAGTCTATCCCATCTCCCAAGGCAGAACCGTTCAAGCAATGGATGGCACATGTAGCATCCGAACGTCTTGATCAGATGCAAGACCCTGAGTTGAGTATTGAGCAAGCTATGATGGACTACAAGCGACTTGGTTACTCTGACAACTGGATAAACCAACGCTTGAAGAGCATTGAAATCCGTAAAGATCTTACAGATCAATGGAAACTACATAATGTAGAGGAAGGTGTTCAATATGCTACTCTTACAGACATTATCTATCAGCAATGGACCGGAAAGTCGGCAAAGGAGTACAAACAGTTCAAGGGCTTGAAGAAAGAAAATCTCCGGGACAATATGACCAATGAAGAATTGGTTCTTAATATGCTGGCCGAACTCTCTACGACAAGTATTACTAAAGCTAAAAATCCTCAGACATTGGGTGAAAATATGCAGTGTGCGGCTGACGGTGGTGATGTGGCTCGTGTGGCACGCGAACAGTTGGAGCAAAAAACCGGTCGTGAAGTGGTAACTCCCTTGTCGGCAAAAAGGTTTTTTGAAGGTCAGAAGCCGGAAGATTTATTGGAAAACAAGGAAAACGATGAATGATATGGAATATACAGATAAAGAATATTGTCTGGAGGTGTGGGGCGATTGGGCTTGTTTCACTCGTCCGGAGTTGAAAGTAGAGCGTGTGAGTTATGATGTCATTACGCCATCGGCGGCACGCGCCATCTTTGAAGCGATACTGTTTAAACGTTATGCCATGCGTTGGCAGATAACCAAGATTGAGGTACTCAGGCCTATTAAATGGGCTACCATTAGACGGAATGAGGTGGGGGCAGTTGCCAGTAAATCACCTATCATTATTGAAGATAAACGTCAGCAGAAGAACACGTTGCTTCTGCTGGATGTGCGTTACCGAATTTATGCTAAGTTAGTATTTATTCCGGTAAAAGACCGTCCGAAAGAGGCTTTTGCCAAGCATCAGCCAAGTGCCGACGAGAATCCTATGAAGTATTATCAGATGTTCGAACGCAGGGCATCACAAGGGCAATGTTTTACGCAGCCCTATCTCGGATGTCGTGAGTTTTCTGCAAACTGGAAGTATATTGAAAGTACTGATAATCTTGATTATCCCTTAGCCGAAGACAGGGATTTCGGCATTATGCTTTATGATATGGACTTTGAGGAAAATCCACAAAAGCCGGATGCTATGTTTTATAGAGCCCAAATGAAAAAGGGAGTGATTGTTGTACCGGATAAAGATAGTGAGGAGGTGTTGAGATGATACTGAAAGCATTATATGATTACTATCATCGAAGTGGAGATGATGTGGCCCCTTTTGGTTTAGAATACAAAGAGATTGGATTTATTATTGTTATTGATAGATGTGGAAAATTTCTGCGCTTTGAAGACAGGCGCATAGATAAGAAGTCGGCACAGCAGTTTCTTGTTAAGAAAAGTGTTAGCCGATCAAGTGCCCCTGTTGCAAACTATTTGTATGACAATAGTAAATATGTATTTGGTTATTCCGATAAGGGGGATATGGAAAAGATACGTAAGTACTTTGAAGTATTTAAGGCGAAAGTAAAAGATATATATGATGCTTTTCCGGATAATGAGGACATAAAAGCTGTTTATGCATTTTATCAGCAAGACCATTCTTTTATAGTTGGGGCTATGCAGAAAGATTCTTTATGGGATGATATAGCCAAAAATCTTAATAAGAAATATTCTACCTTTTCTTTCCTTATAGAAGGGGATACGAAAATAGTGGCTTCGAAAAGGGAATTGATAAATTTGTTTGACGAGAATCATGGCGTGGCAGGAAATCTTTGTTTGATAACAGGGAGATATTCAAAAGTTGTAGAGATTACAACTGCTACAAAGATACTTGGAAGCCAAGAAACAGCTAAACTAGTTGCATTTCAAGTTAATTCCGGGTATGATTCGTATGGGAAATCTAAAGGATACAATGCTCCAATATCAGAAGAAGCTGAATTTGCATATACAACCGCATTGAATCATTTGCTGCGTTCGGATTCTCACAATAAGTTTATGGTGGGCTCACGTACTTATCTTTTCTGGGCTTCCTCCAATAGCGAGGCTTCAAAAGAGTCCGAAAATAGTCTATTTTCTTTGTTGGGGCGGATTGAAGAAGAAAATGACGACTCAAACAGGCGCATAAAGTTAGTATATGATACTTTCCAGTCTATCTATAACGGAAAATTATCGGCAAACGATGATGACAAATTCTTCATTTTGGGTTTGGCTCCCAATTCGGCAAGAATTGCGGTAGTATATTGGAATGAGATGCCTTTGCGTGAATTTGCAGGTTTGATAAGTAAACATTTTACGGATATGGAGATGGTTGACACTCGCAAAGATAAGAAGCCGTACGTGGGACTGCATTCCATTCTTGGAAATGTTACTCTTGGAGGAAAGTCAAGTGATGCGACTCCCAATCTTCCTGATGCTGTGGTGAGAAGCATATTTCAAGGGTTGCCGTATCCGGCTTCTCTCTTTCAAGCATGTATTCGTCGCATACGTGCAGAACAATCCGTCAATATAGTGCGTGCTGCTATCATCAAGGCATATCTCAACAGACTAAACGAAAATAACAACCATAAAAAATTAGATATTATGTTAGACAAAGAAAATCAAAATCAAGGGTATCTTTGTGGAAGGCTGTTTGCTGTGTTGGAAAACCTACAATATGCAGCAAATAAACAAGATTCCATTCGTTCAAGTTACATGAATGCGGCTTCATCTACGCCATCTACAGTATTTTCAACAGTTCTCAAATTATCAAACAGTCATTATGCTAAATTGGCTAAAGAGAAGAAAGGCCTTGCTAATTTCTTTGATAATCAAAAGAAAGAGATAATAGTTTTAATTCAAAATTTTCCTAATACATTGAGTTTGGAAGATCAAGGACGATTCTTCCTCGGCTATTATCATCAGAAAGAATCAAGAAACTGAAGAATAATTTTTAAAAATATACAATTATGTCAGAATTAAAGAATAGAATTGATTTCGTTTACATTTTTGATGTACAAGATGGTAATCCAAATGGTGACCCGGATGCAGGTAATCTTCCTCGGATAGATGCTGAAACTGGTATAGGCCTTGTTACAGATGTTTGTTTGAAACGCAAGGTACGTAATTATGTACAAATAGCCCAAGCAGGAAAAGCAGGTAACGATATTCTTGTCAAATCCAAAGAGATTTCTGGAGAAGAGGTCTTTATTAATGAAGAAATCCGCAAAATGTACAAAGAAGATTTAGGAATAGAACTAAAAATCAAAGAAAAAGCTCCTGCCGATAAGAGTTCAGCTGGTAAAATTGCTATGTGCAGACGCTTCTTTGACGTTAGGACTTTTGGAGCAGTACTCTCAACCGGACCTAACGCAGGACAAGTGAGGGGGCCGATTCAAATGACTTTTGCCCGTTCGCAAGATATGATTGTTTCAGCAGAGCATGCATTAACCGTATGTGTAGCTCGTGATGAAGAAAAGACCTATGAATCACAAGTGGGAATACAGGGACGTAAAGCGACCATTCCTTATGGCCTCTATGTCTGTCACGGCTTCATCTCCGCCAACTTGGCACAACAGACAGGATTTTCTGAAGAAGACCTTGAACTATTTTGGGAAGCTTTAAAGAACATGTTCGATGTGGATCGTTCGGCGGCACGTGGATTGATGAGTGCTCAAAAACTGATAGTCTTCAAGCATGACTCCATATTGGGTAATGCTCCCGCCAACAAGTTGTTTGAATTGGTAAAAGTGGAGAAAGTCTGCGATGGAGCACCACGCTCATTCATCGACTATTCAGTTACTATAGATAAGGAGAATGCTCCATCAAATGTAACTATTGAGGAACTGATATAATTCCATCGTATGTACAATGAAGACGATATGCTTATGTTGTCGGGGATTCAGCACTTTAGGTTCTGTCCCCGGCAATGGGCTTTGATACACATTGAGCAGCAATGGAACGATAATCGTCTCACCATCGAAGGACAGATTCTGCACAAGCATGTAGATGATCCGTTTTATAGACAAAAGTGTGGTGACCAGATAACATTACGTGCGGTGAATATCGCTTCGCGTGAACTTGGACTCTATGGAATCTCTGATGCCATAGAGTTACTTCCTTCCTCATCTTTTGAAAATACGATTTTGCATCCCAACTATCCGGGGCGATGGCAACCGGTTGCTGTGGAGTATAAGCATGGCAAACCGAAAAGAAACGAAGTGGATGAAGTGCAGTTGGCAGCACAAATCATGTGTATAGAAGAAATGTATGCTATCCATATACCATACGGCTCTTTCTTTTATGGGGAGCTTCGCCATCGGGTTAATGTGGATATAACGGAGGAGCTGCGAAATATAGTCAGACAATGTGCCCGGGATATGCACGATATATTTAGTAAAGCGGTTATCCCGAAGGCTGAATATGGGAAACATTGTGACAAGTGCTCGCTGAAAGATATCTGCATGCCGGAAATGGTAAATAATTGTACTTCGGTAGATAATTACCTTACTAAAAATCTGTACCTATGAGAAAACTATTGAATACTTTGTATGTGACGACACCGGAAGCGTATCTTAGTAAGGATGGGCTGAATGTCGTTATATCTGTTCAGCAGGAGGAGGTGTTTCGTATTCCTGTCATAAATATAGAGGGCATCGTTACGTTCGGATATATGGGCGCAAGTCCCGGTGTGATGAAATTGTGTAGTGACAATGGTATATCACTCACATTTCTTTCTCCACAAGGCAGATTTATCAGCAGGGTTCAAGGTGCTACGAAAGGGAATGTTCTGTTACGCAAAAAGCAGTACCAATTGTCGGACGATGCATCTTGGTCGTTGCATGTGGTTAGGTTGATGATTGGTGGTAAGATTCAAAACTATCGCAATATATTGAGGAGATATATTCGTGATTATGGTGAGAATGAAGACATTAATAGGGCGGTGCAAGTATTGGAACGTGCCAAGCGTGATGCTTTGAAGGCTCAAGATAAGACGGAATTAATTGGTTATGAGGGGATGGCTTCGAATGCCTATTTTGAGGTATTGCCAATCTTGATACTTAATCAGAAGACTGATTTCCCATTTCATGGTCGCAATCGTCGTCCTCCCAAGGATGCGGTGAATGCCATGTTGTCTTTTGCATATACGTTGATAGCCAATGATGTTGCGGCTGCTCTCGAAACTGTTGGCCTTGATCCATACGTCGGGTTTCTCCATACACTCCGTCCGGGGCGCACATCGTTGGCCTTAGATATGATGGAAGAGTTACGTGCTTACCTTGGCGACCGTTTTATTTTGTCGTTGATTAATAAAAGACAGATTTCAGTAAAAGACTTCTTGTTCCAAGGTGATAATGGGGTTGTTATGACAGATAAAGGGAAAAAGACTTTTATTACTGCATGGCAGGCAAGGAAAAGGGAAGTGATAATTCATCCTTATCTTAATGAAAAAGTTGAAATAGGGCTTCTGCCTTATGTGCAGGCTATGTTAATGGCAAGGTATATCAGGCAGGATATTGACGATTATCCGGTATTTCTTATAAAATGATTTTTAATTATGTACATTCTTGTGACTTACGATGTGGATACTACAAGCAAAGAGGGGGCTCGCCGTTTACGATGTGTGGCCAAGGCTTGTCTGGATTATGGACAGAGGGTGCAGAACTCAGTCTTTGAGTGTGTAGTGACGGAAGCGCAATATTCTCTTCTAAAAGGGAGAGTTAGGGATATTATTGATATGTCTCTTGATAGTGTTCGTTTTTATATTCTTAGTAAAAATGAGAATAAGAGGGTGGAAGTAATAGGTGTTGAAACGGCGTATAAACTTGAGGAGGCTCTTATAATATAATGCGAATGTGGTGTGTTACAAAAAAAGTAGTATCTTCGCATGTGTTAATAATCAGTAGATTAAATTATTTGTAAAGTATTTCTTCGTTATGAAGTTGAATAATAATGATGATTCGCATAACAGTGGATTAAATTTGCTGATTTATAATATGTTATTAGATATAGAGTCACACCCTGCGTGGGTGTGTGGATTGAAACCTCTTTTATCAACAGTCTTTGCAATTCCGAAAGGTCACACCCTGCGTGGGTGTGTGGATTGAAACATTAACAGACGAAAGGATTATAGCTGCCTGACGTCACACCCTGCGTGGGTGTGTGGATTGAAACGGAAAACCAGCAGAAGCCCTATACTACTTTATGGGTCACACCCTGCGTGGGTGTGTGGATTGAAACTGAAAACATACTGTACGATTTTCTACTATCTTAGTCACACCCTGCGTGGGTGTGTGGATTGAAACAGCTATGAGAAAGAAATACGCTAAAAAACAATTGTCACACCCTGCGTGGGTGTGTGGATTGAAACGATGAAATACTTGAAGCTAACAGGGATGTGCTTGTCACACCCTGCGTGGGTGTGTGGATTGAAACATGTCAAACACGCCTGTAAACCATTCTACAATAGTCACACCCTGCGTGGGTGTGTGGATTGAAACAGCAGCTTTGCTGTTTCCAATGTTACAAGTTCTTCGGTCACACCCTGCGTGGGTGTGTGGATTGAAACAAATCAGGTATATGGATATCCAGATTATCCGGGTCACACCCTGCGTGGGTGTGTGGATTGAAACTTTTGATTTTATCTGTTGATCTAAACCTCCTATAGTCACACCCTGCGTGGGTGTGTGGATTGAAACTCATGATGCGATACCGTATCAGTGATATGGCGGAGTCACACCCTGCGTGGGTGTGTGGATTGAAACAAAAATGGTCTTACAACAACAATCTTATAGGATGGTCACACCCTGCGTGGGTGTGTGGATTGAAACATTATGCCGTTATGTTTAATGATTTTAAGCCATGTCACACCCTGCGTGGGTGTGTGGATTGAAACTCCCGAATATCTGACATATTATGCTGTGATATCGTCACACCCTGCGTGGGTGTGTGGATTGAAACTTACTGGGAGATGATATCCGATCTGGAGAACGGAGTCACACCCTGCGTGGGTGTGTGGATTGAAACTTTATTAGAATGATACACAACAACCAGCAAGAAGGTCACACCCTGCGTGGGTGTGTGGATTGAAACCATGACGACCCAAAGCATAATAATCTTAACTTAGTCACACCCTGCGTGGGTGTGTGGATTGAAACTCTCCTCCGTGTATAGTTGCATTTATATCTATTGTCACACCCTGCGTGGGTGTGTGGATTGAGACTCGAAATAGCGTAGCGATCCTTGCTCATCACAAGGTCACACCCTGCGTGGGTGTGTGGATTGAAACACGCAATCCACCACTATCATAGCTCGGATGAACTGTCACACCCTGCGTGGGTGTATATGGATTGAAGCATTGTTCACTCGTTGGTCAAGTTTATGGAAGAATTGTAAGCATTCGGCCTCTTGTGTATTTCTCTTCAAGCTGTTATAAAGTCAAAAGCCAAACGAAGTACGTTAGGCTTTTGACTTTGTTATGACTGGAAAAAACACGCACAATCCCGGATGCTTATCTTTTGTCTGTCTTCTTTTGTGGTTTCACCTAGGTGACAATACATTGGCATCTAAGTGGAGAGGCGTAGTCACCCAAGTGATACGCTTGCTTCACCTTGGTGAAACTATAAATTCAACTAAGTGTTTCAAAGCAAATATATTATATTTTTACTATACTATCCCTTGTTGCTTATTTGTTATGTTATTGATTATTAATGTATTGTTATCTGTTTGTATCGATTGTTTTTCTTGTCTTTATAAGATATATTAAAACATAAACTAACATGAAAATTGGTATAATTGACCTTTGTAAACAAATAGAAGATCCTAGGATGAACCGCAAAAAAGTCCATAAAATGGAAACTATTATCTATATATCCATTGCTGCTGTAATCTGTGGCGCCC
>OGMY01000730.1_pt1 | contig 10955 bp, 8 predicted proteins | sample 1573371 | NCBI WGS metagenome assembly OGMY01 (sample SAMEA2581879, study PRJEB24529) | metagenome | biome: Human gut stool | place: China | collected 2011 | reverse complement strand
AAGGTATTGCAAACCATCAATCTGGACGGCATCCGCTTCAAAGGGTATGCTTTCCAGATAGAAATGAAATTCACCGCTTACAAATGCGGAGCGAATGTAAAGGAAGTGCCGGTTATCTTCATCAACCGCGAACTGGGAACATCCAAGATGAACAGCAGTATTTTCGGAGAAGCCGTGTTCGGAGTTATCCGGCTGAAATGGAACAGCCTGTTCCATAAATATCCAGACTTAAAAAACTAAAGATATGAAAAGAACACTGATACACAACGCTACGATTATCAACGAAGGACAAAGCGTACAAGGCTCGGTAGTGATAGAAAACGGGCGCATCGCCGAAGTACTTACCAACTGGAAGCCTCTTTCCGCCCCTTGTGAAGAAGTGATTGATGCAACAGGCTGCTACCTGCTGCCCGGCATTATCGACGACCATGTGCATTTTCGTGATCCGGGTCTTACCCATAAGGCAGATATTCTGACGGAAAGCCGTGCAGCGGCTGCCGGCGGGGTGACTTCCATTATGGACATGCCCAATACCAATCCGCTGACCGTAACGTTGGATGCCTTGAATGCCAAACTCGACTTGTTGAATGAGAAGTGTATCGTCAACCATTCCTGCTACTTCGGAGCAACCAACAACAACTATACAGAATTTGACAAGCTGGACAAACACCGCGTTTGCGGCATCAAGCTGTTCATGGGCTCCAGTACCGGTAATATGCTGGTGGATAAAATGAACAGCCTGCTGAATATATTCAACGGTACGGATATGCTGATTGCCGCCCATTGCGAAGATCAGGAAACAATAAAAAACAATATTGAGAAATACAAGCAAAAATATAAAGGAGCGGATGACATTCCCGTCAGTGCCCACCCCAGTATCCGTTCCGTTCCGGCATGTTATGCCTCTTCCGAACTGGCTGTCCGTCTGGCAAAGATTGCCGGAGCGCGCCTGCACATCCTGCATGTTTCCACAGCCAAAGAACTGCAACTGTTCAGTGACGAACCTTTGGCAAACAAGAACATCACCGCTGAAGCATGTGTAGCGCATTTACTTTTTACGCTGACGCACTACAACAGTTTGGGCGCACGCATAAAGTGTAATCCTGCCGTTAAACGAAAAACAGACCGGGAAGCACTGCGGACCGCTGTCAACTCAGGACTGATTGACGTTATCGCCACCGACCACGCCCCTCACTTGTTGAGCGAGAAAGAGGGCGGGGCTTTGAAAGCAATGTCCGGTATGCCTATGATACAATTCTCCCTTGTCAGTATGTTAGAACTGGTAGACGAAGGAGTGTTCTCACTGGAAACGGTTGTTCAGAAAATGTGTCATGCACCTGCCCGGATATACGGTATTTGCCAGCGTGGATATATCCGTGAAGGCTATCAGGCGGATTTAGTGCTGGTACGCCCTAACTCTCCCTGGGAAGTCACTACCGACAAGATTCTGAGCAAATGCGGCTGGAGTCCTTTGGAAGGGCATACGTTCAACTGGAAAGTAGAAAAAACGTTTGCCAACGGACATCTTATTTACAACGGCAATACTGTGAACGATTCTTACCGCGGTGAAGAGCTGCGGTTTGATTATCCGTCAGCAGGAGCATAATATAGTATTATCTATTCAGAGCATAACCTTATATAGAGATTATCAATTGCCAACTATCAATTATAAAATCCATGAAGTAAGCCCCTATATCAACTGGATTTATTTTTTCCATGCCTGGGGCTTTCAACCTAAGTTTGCAGCAATCGCCAACATTCACGGTTGCGATTCCTGCCGCGCCATGTGGCTTGCGGCTTTTCCGCAAGAAGAACGCTCCAAAGCCGCCGAGGCTATGCAATTGTTTAAGGAAGCCGGCAGAGTACTCAACCGGTTGGATGAGAAAATTTCGGTGCAATGTATTTACAGGCTATGCAGTGCCAATGCAGAGGGAGACAATCTCATCATCGAAGATACGGTGTTCCCTCTGCTCCGCCAGCAGACACCTCATCCGGACGGAAGTCCGTTTCTCTGCCTGAGCGATTTCATACGGCCTCTTTCATCCGGAGTGCCGGATACGATAGGGCTTTTTGCATCTTCCGTCAGTGCGGAGAGCGAAGGATGTTATAAAGACGATCCTTATAAGCATCTTCTCGTACAGACCCTGACAGACCGGCTTGCCGAAGCCGCAACAGAAAAGATGCACGAATATGTGCGCAAGACAGTCTGGGGATATGCTCCCGATGAATCGCTTTCCATTCCGGATTTGCTGGTTGAGAAATATCAGGGCATCCGTCCAGCAGTAGGCTATCCTTCCCTACCCGACCAATCCGTAAACTTTATATTGGACGAATTGCTGGATATGAAACAGATAGGCATTACGCTCACCGAAAACGGAGCCATGTATCCGCATGCTTCTGTCTGTGGTCTTATGTTTTCACATCCCCAGTCACGCTATTTCGCCGTAGGCAAGATTGGTGAAGACCAGTTGGAAGATTATGCCTGCCGGCGCGGTAAACCGATTGAGGAAATGCGAAAGTTCCTGGCAGCAAATTTAAAGAGTTAAATGTTGCAAGTGTGATTTTCCGGTTTCTCTTACGACAAACAGAATAAAAGCGATTCGAGCAAGCATACACAATGGAAAATGTAGAACAAGAGTTTCTGTCCGTCATACGGGAATATGAGCGCGTCATCTATAAGGTGTGTTACCTGTACACCACTCCGAACGCGACTCTTAATGACCTGTATCAGGAAGTAGTGCTCAATATATGGAAAGCGTTTCCTAAATTCAGAAGGGAATGTAAAATCTCGACGTGGATTTACCGTATCGCCTTGAATACCTGTATCAGCTTCATACGGAAAGAAAAGAACATTCCGGAGATTGTCACCCTCACCCAGGAAGCCGACCGCAGCGAAGAGGACGACGAAACGCAAGCCATGTTACAGCAACTCTACCGGATGATAAACCGGCTGGGACAGTTGGAGAAGTCTATCATCCTGCTTTATCTGGAAGAAAAAAGCTATGAAGATATTTCCGAGATTACCGGACTGACCGTAACCAACGTGGCCACCAAACTCAACCGTATTAAAGACAAACTAAAAAAGATGAATAAGGAGGATTAATATATGGAACTGGACGAACTGAAAAAATCATGGAATGCCCTGGATGCACAGTTGCAAAAGGAACCTATTGCCGATGAGACACAGATAAAAGAACTGATTGCAAATTATAAAACAAATACCCGGCACAGTTTGGGACGACTCGTTATCCTGCAACGCTTCTCGCTTGGAACAGGTGCGGTAGGATTGGCTGTCATCCTGCTGGTGTGGTTCTTACTGCCTACCTTCGGTTTCAACGAGCATTTGCAGAACAAGATAATTCTATTTCTGATTTTCATTACCGTAACTATTCTCAGCGGTATGTGGTGGGACTGGAAAACCTACCTTTGGAACAAGAACACCCACATAGACGAAATGTCCGTAGCCGAAGTGAGCCGACGCATGACCAGATTCCGTAACTGGACCCGTTACGAAATATGGGCAGTAGCTGCCTGGACCGTTATCTTCACCATACTGTTCTTCTGGATAATGGATTACTATACACTCCCTCTCATGGTACAAGCAGTCTTGCTCGGTTGCTACATCATCCTGGATGCACTTCTTATTTATTTCATATATAAAAAAGTCGTTTACAAACACCTCGACAGCATTAAAAAGAACATAGAAGAATTGAAAGATATATGCACCGAATAACTCTCATACTTATCTTATGCCTGCTTTTACCGGACATGTACATCTACTTGGTGTACATCGTAAAGAGAACACGTAACATACTTTGGCGCAGTGTGTATTGGCTTCCTACAGTTGTGCTGGTAGCTATATATATGTATTACATCTATATGACAGGTGACAATGCGCTTTCACGCCATCCGCAAGGCATCGGCAGGCTGGCAGTGGCCGTAATGCTATTTGCCGTCCCGAAGACGGTATTCATGCTTTGTTCGCTGTTTGGCATATTGATGCGGGGAATCAGCCGCCTTTTGTCATTCATCATTTTCCATACGCCGTTCAGGAATCCTCGTTTTCCTTTCGTTGCCCACCGGCTTCCTTACACACTTCTCGGATTGATATTGGGGATAATCGGTTTTGCCAATATCCTTTACGGAGCCATTGCCGGTATCACGCGCTTTGAGATAAAGAATGTCGAATATCGCTCGCCCAACATTCCCAAAGGTTTTGACGGTTACCGCATTCTTCAGCTATCGGATATACATATAGGCAGTTGGTTAGGAAATCCGGAAGCTATCCGGCGTCTGGTTACGCTGGTGAACGAACAGCAAGCGGACCTCATTGTCTTTACCGGTGATTTAGTCAATCAGCAAAGCCACGAACTGGACGGTTTCAAAGAGACACTTTCCCTGCTTCATGCTCCCGACGGAGTATATTCTATCCTCGGCAATCACGATTACGGGACATATTACCGCTGGCATAACAGAAAAGAGGAAGCAGCCAACTTGGAGTATCTAATAGGACAGCAAAAAGATATGGGTTGGGAAATGCTGAATAACGAGCATTGCATCCTATATCATAAGGGCGACAGCATAGCGCTGATAGGTGTTGAGAACGACGGTGAACCGCCTTTCTCACAATTCGCCGATTTATCCAAAGCCATGCAAGGCACGGAAGGCATGTTCCGTATACTGCTCAGCCATAACCCTACGCACTGGCGACGCGAAGTTTTGCCTGATTCGGATATAGAGTTAACCCTTTCCGGACATACGCACGCCATGCAGATGGAAATATGCGGACACTCATTATCTTCTCTCATCTACCCTGAATGGAGCGGTATGTACTACGAAGGCAAACGCGCCCTGTATGTAAATGTCGGTATAGGATACGTAGGTCTGCCTTTCCGCTTCGGTGCATGGCCCGAAGTCACCGTCATAAAATTAGTTAGCGAGAAAGAGTGACAGAATATAAAAAAGACCTATCTTTGTGGCAATAAAATCCACAACCCATGAAGATACTCTACAATATTTACCAGATTTGCTTTGCACTGCCTGTTTTATTGGTCCTGACTGTCCTTACCGCATTGGTCACAATTATCGGTTCGTTACTGGGGGGCGCTCATTTCTGGGGATATTATCCGGGTAAAATATGGTCACAACTGATTTGCTACCTGCTGCTCATTCCGGTAAAGATAAACGGACGCGAGAAACTTCACAAACGTACTTCTTATGTGTTTGTCCCAAACCATCAGGGTTCTTTCGATATTTTCCTGATTTACGGCTTTTTGGGCAGAAACTTCAAATGGATGATGAAGAAAAGCCTTCGAAAGATTCCGTTCGTAGGCAAAGCATGTGAAAGCGCGGGACACATCTTCGTAGACCGTTCCAGTCCTAAAAAAGTACTGGCCACCATGCGCCAGGCAGAGGCTTCCTTAAAGGATGGAGTCTCATTGGTAGTATTCCCCGAAGGAGCACGCACATTCACCGGTCACATGGGATACTTCAAGAGGGGAGCCTTCCAATTGGCAGACGAACTGCAACTGGCGGTAGTGCCCGTTACCATCGACGGTTCGTTTGAGATACTTCCCCGCACGGGCAAGTGGATACACCGCCACCGCATGATACTGACTATTCATGAACCGATTGCCCCTAAGGGACAAGGAGTGGAGAACATCAAGGCAACTATGGCGGAAGCCTATACAGCAGTAGAAAGCAGCCTTCCGGAGAAGTTTAAAGGAATGGTTAAAAACGAAGATCAAGACCGTTGAAGTCTTTCATCCGCACTGCCTACGGTTTATTGGCGGAAGTATCAGTTGAAGCGTTTTGCCTGACGCGCTGGTGTTCCTCAATCAACTGCATGTTTTCCTTCGCCTTTGAAAGGAACTCCTTTATCAACTGATTCTGCTTGAATGCCAATGGAGCGGTTCGCATAATATCCTCTATCTGCGGAGTCATGACAGGATACGGTAATGTGCTGCACATCATCATAAACACGCTTGGACCCAAAACATTTTCATTGTTGTCAATGATGAACTGCTTCACATAATTATTCATTTCTTCAACAAGAGTTTCCCCTTCTTTCGCCAGCTCCTTATGGACATCTTCCAAATTGGCTCCGTCCAGCACCATACGCGCCTCTTTGCGGTCGAGCTCCTCTATCTGCAGTTCCAGTGCATTCCGTTTTTCTATAAACTCATACAGCCGATCATTGAGCAATGTCCCTTTAGCTGCCAATTGCGTATTTGAAATAGAGACTTCTATCTTACCGTCTTCCAGTACAAGCGGCATAATCCCTTCATCGTCCATATAGAGAGTTACCATCATCACAGAATCTACAGGACCTTTCATTGAGAAAAGCCCATGGATAACTTCCGCAGAATCGACAGCTACCCACTGCCCGTTCTGAAGAGTTTTAAGAAACAACATTTTTCCATCAAGGCTTGTCACTGAAGAACTGCCTTCCACCTTGTATTTTCGGGCACAAGAAGTGAAAAACACGAGTAAAAGCAAAAGAGGCAAAATACGATTTACACTCATTCTAATCATGCAGGAAACGATTTATGAATTATACGTGGCAAAGGTATTAATATTCCTTATAAACGGGATAGAAAGAAAGGAATTTTCATTTGGTTTACGTATTTTTGCACAATCATAAATATAAAAAACGGAGAAATATACATGTCAACCTATGCTCCTTTTGCCAAACCTCTTTATGTAATGCTCAAGCCCGTAGGGGCTGTATGCAACCTGGCATGCGATTATTGTTATTATCTGGAGAAGTCCAAACTGTATGTAAACAATCCAAAACACGTGATGAGCGATGAACTGCTGGAGAAGTTCATTGAAGAATATATCAATTCGCAAACAATGCCTCAAGTATTGTTCACCTGGCACGGCGGAGAAACCCTGATGCGCCCGCTGGCCTTCTACAAAAAAGCGATGGAACTGCAAAAGAAATACGCCAACGGACGGACGATTGACAACTGCATACAAACCAACGGCACACTGCTCACCGACGAATGGTGCGAGTTCTTCAAAGAGAACAATTGGCTGGTGGGCGTATCTATCGACGGGCCGCAGGAGTTTCATGACGAATACCGTAAAAACAGGCTTGGAAGACCATCCTTTGTCAAAGTGATGCAAGGCATCAACCTGCTGAAAAAGCACGGAGTAGAATGGAACGCGATGGCGGTAGTAAATGACTTCAATGCCGACTATCCCCTTGAATTCTATAAATTCTTCAAAGAAATCGGTTCTCATTATATCCAGTTCGCTCCTATCGTAGAACGCATCATGCCGCACCAAGACGGACGCCATCTGGCCTCACTGACCGATAAGGAAAAAGCTACGGAACTGGCGGACTTCTCCGTTAGCCCGGAACAATGGGGAAACTTCCTCTGTACCCTGTTCGATGAATGGGTGAAACAGGATGTAGGTACTTACTATATCCAGCTCTTCGACTCCACCCTTGCCAACTGGGTGGGCGAACAGCCGGGCGTATGCTCCATGGCAAAGACCTGCGGACATGCCGGTGTAATGGAATTCAACGGCGATGTATATGCCTGTGACCACTTTGTATTTCCAGAATACAAGCTGGGAAACATCTATCAGAAAACACTGGTGGAAATGATGTACAGCGAACGTCAGCAAGCCTTCGGACAGATGAAGCAAAAGTCGCTCCCTACCCAGTGCAGGGAGTGCGAATGGCTGTTTGCCTGCAACGGTGAATGTCCTAAAAACCGCTTTGCACATACTGCCGACGGCGAACCCGGACTGAACTACCTATGCGCCGGCTACCGGAAATTCTTCAAGCATGTGGCTCCTTACATGGATTTCATGAAGCAAGAGCTGATGAACCAGCGTCCGCCTGCCAACATCATGGATGCTATCCGGGAAGGAAGATTCAATTAAAAATCATATAGTAAATTAACAACAAAAAAGATGAAAGTAACGAAGTATTTGATTGCGGCGGTCGCCGTACTGACAGTCTGCTCGGCACGTGCAGACGAAGGAATGTGGTTACTGCAACTGATGAAGCAGCAGAACTCTATCGACATGATGAAGAAACAAGGACTGAAACTTGCAGCCGATGATTTATACAACCCGAACGGAGTATCGCTGAAAGATGCCGTCGGCATCTTTGGCGGTGGTTGTACGGGCGAAATCATCTCACCCGAAGGACTGATTCTCACCAATCACCACTGCGGCTACGGTGCTATCCAACAGCACAGCTCAGTGGAACACGATTACCTGACAGACGGTTTCTGGGCAAAAAGCCGCAATGAAGAGTTGCCTACTCCGGGATTGAAATTCCGTTTCGTACACCGCATTGTAGACATCACCGACCTCGTAAACGCGAAAGTCAAAGCCGGAGAAGTGACGGAAGTCGATGCATTGACCGCCCCGTTCCTCGGCAAACTTGCCAAAGAAGAACTGGAAAAGAGTGATTTGAAAGGCAAACCGGGCATCGAGGTAAGAGCACTTCCTTTCTATGCGGGAAATAAATTCTACCTGTTCTATTACAAAGTGTACAGTGACGTACGCATGGTAGCTGCTCCCCCTTCCTCGGTAGGTAAGTTCGGCGGTGAAACCGACAACTGGATGTGGCCGCGCCACACGGGCGACTTCTCCATGTTCCGCATCTATGCCGATGCCAACGGAGAACCGGCCGAATACAATGCAAGCAACGTACCTTTGAAGACTCCGAAATTCCTGTCCATTTCCATCAAAGGACTGAAAGAAAACGACTATGCCATGATTATGGGATTCCCCGGCAGCACCAGCCGTTACCTCACCCGGTCGGAAGTGAAAGAACGCATGGAAGCAGACAACCAGGCCATGATTGACATGCGCGGTGTCCGCCTCGATGTACTGCGCAAGTACATGGATGCCAGCGACAAAACCCGCATCCAGTATGCCAGCAAATTTGCCGGAAGCAGCAACTACTGGAAAAACTCCATCGGCATGAACAAGGCAATTATCGACAACGATGTGCTGGGCACAAAAGCGAAACAGGAAAAGAACTTTGCCGAATTTGCCAAAGGTAAAACCGAATACGAGGGTGTAGTAGAGAGAATCGACGAAATCATTGCCAAGAGAATGCCGGTTACCCGTCAGTTCAACTACTTGTACGAAGCCTTGAGCGGCGCTATCGAATTCGGAAGCCCGTACATGATTATGCATAAGATAAAGACGGCGCTGAAAGAGAAAAACGACTCTTTGCTTGCTGTTTCCAAAGCACAGTTGGAAGAGGTGTTTAACGACATCCACAACAAAGACTACGACCACGAAGTGGACCGCGCCGTAGCCAAAGCCATCCTGCCCGCTCTCGCCCAAAAACTGCAACCTGAAATCCAAAGCAAGTACAAAGGCGACTACAATGCTTTCGTAGATGATATGTACGACAACTCCATCCTTGCCAACCGCACCAACTTCGACAAGTTCATGAAGAAACCTACGGTAAAGGCTATCGAAAAAGACACTGCCACAGCTTACTCCCGCTCGAAGATAGAAAAGCTGAAAGCCGTTTCCATAGAAGAAAAGGCACTGAGCAACGGTCTTGAGTTGCTGCATAAAGCATATATCCGCGGACTGGGCGAGATGAAACTACCCGTACCCTCTTATCCGGACGCCAACTTCACGCTCCGTCTGACCTACGGCAATGTGAAAGCATACAGCCCGCGCGATGCCATACACTACAATTACTACACCACCACAGACGGCATTCTTGAAAAAGAAAACCCCGAAGACCGCGAATTCGTAGTGCCCGCCAAACTGAAGGAGCTTATCCTCAATAAAGACTTCGGACGCTATGCCATGGCCGACGGCACAATGCCCGTTTGCTTCCTGACTACCAACGACATCACCGGCGGTAACTCCGGCAGTCCCGTCATCAACGGTGAAGGACAGCTTATCGGCTGTGCATTCGACGGCAACTGGGAATCCTTGAGCGGTGACATCAACTTCGACAACAACCTGCAACGTTGCATCGCACTGGACATCCGCTATGTACTCTTCATTCTGGAAAAACTGGGAGACTGCGGACATCTGATAAAAGAAATGAACATCATCGAGTAATGGGAACCCATCCCCAAAAGGGTATGAAAGTGAATGGCATTCGGTCGTATACTGAATGCCATTCACTCGTATACTGAATTCTATTTAGTCGTATATTGAATTTCCCTCTCTCAGAACACCTTCTAACGCATAGTTACATGAGACGAATCATATTATCATTATTCCTTACATCCGGCATCCTTTCGGCACACGCCGACGAAGGAATGTGGATGCTTACCGACCTCAAACAGCAGAACGAGGTTGCCATGACAGAGCTCGGCCTGCTTATCCCTGCCGAACAGATATACAACCCCAACAGCATAGCCCTGAAAGATGCGGTAGTGCATTTCGGCGGCGGTTGCACGGGTGAGGTTATCTCGGCAGAAGGGCTGGTACTGACCAATCATCACTGCGGCTATGGAGCCATCCAGCAACACAGCAGCGTGGAGCACGATTACCTGACCGATGGTTTTTGGGCAATGTCCCGCAGCGAGGAGCTGCCCTGCAAGGGACTTACTGTGACCTACATCGACGAGATAATGGACGTGACGGACTACGTAAACGACCAGTTACAGATAGACTCTGACCCGAACGGCACAAATTACCTCTCGCCCAAATACCTTGCCATGATAGCCGACCGTTTCCTATCCGCGCAAGGCATCACGCTGACATCCGGCCGTAAAGCAGAACTGAAAGCATTCTACGGCGGAAACAAATATTACTTGTTCCTAAAGACAACCTACAGCGATATCCGCATGGTAGGTGCTCCTCCCTCTTCCATCGGCAAGTTCGGAGCCGATACGGACAACTGGATGTGGCCGCGCCACACGGGCGACTTCTCTTTATTCCGCATCTATGCCGGCAAGGACGGCCAACCCGCCGCTTACAACCCCGACAATGTGCCCTTGCAG
>OGMY01000728.1_pt1 | contig 10986 bp, 9 predicted proteins | sample 1573371 | NCBI WGS metagenome assembly OGMY01 (sample SAMEA2581879, study PRJEB24529) | metagenome | biome: Human gut stool | place: China | collected 2011 | reverse complement strand
CGGGGATGTTCGTCGGTTCGGTGTCCGACAACTTCAACGAGCGTATCAAGCAGAAGATTTTCCACTGTGAGATTGTCGTGGATGCCGAGAAAATGAAGCGCGAGGAGAAAGCCTACAAGCCGATACCCGTCATTACCGACTTCGCGGACGCGAACGGCAACGACTGCATGAAGGAAATGGTGAAGGCGAATTACAGGCGCATCAAGGAGGAGGTGAAACAGATTGTCGCCGACGAGTTGGAGCGCATCGCTGGTGACGAGAATCTGAAACATCTGTTGCAACAGAAATAATATATAACAACAAGATGTATCAGACTCCCGTTTTGAGAATTACTCCTGCTACAGCTATCTGTGACAGGAGTAATTTGTAATTCTTTATATTGAGCATTATGACTATATTAAGTTCAACTAACCATTGCGGCCGTGTTATTTGAAACTTCATTCATTACCTCATTTAATGATTGGGATTTAGATAAAGTGGCTCTTTCTATTTTGAGCTTATCAAGCAAATATTTCAGCCTACGTTCCACCTCATTTGTTATTTCACTCCATTTTTTTACATAGAGGCTATAATTACTGTCATTTTGGACTAAACCAGTAAGCTTATTTATGACCCTTCGACCTACAATATCATCATAGTCTTGTCCTATCAAAATGAAAGTCCAGAACTCATTAGCATCATTAAAACAATCTTGTTTTAGAATAACATCCATATATTGTTCTAATTGATTTAACTGTTCTGATTTTAATTGTTTTATAGTTGTCGGATTTTTGATTTCCACAACTATATTATGAGGTCTCCCATCCCTAAAATCAGTACCAGTAAGAAATAAATCCATTTCTTTGTATTTATTAGGGTGAGCAATATATTTTTTCTCGCTAACTCCACGCAGAATATAAATGTATTTTCTTAAAGCCTCTTCAAATTTGACCTCTTCCGCACATACCATTCTATATTCTTCGCCAAAAATCCAATAGTGTTTTTCTATGAACGACTGCAAATCACGAACTTCATTGGCTTGTAAAGTATGATTAAAAACAATCTTTTTTAGATTCTCCAGTGTCAGCAATCTGTCTGAAATAAGCTTAATCGTGGAAACGACTTGTTTTAACCTCGTTATTTCTAATATTTTTGCAAATTCTTTCCTATCGTTCGAGTCTAATTCAACAACTGCATCTAAAATCTTAAACAGACTATCGCGCTCACCGCTATCCATCACCAAATTTAGAAGTTCTAAGAAAACTCTTTTTTGTTCTTTGTTCAACTTCATGAAAACAGCAGGTTCTACTTCGTATAGTTCCTTTACGAAGTTTTCCAAACCTTCTCTACGCACTATATCCCAATCTTCAGTACCAAATTTAGGGAAAACATCTTCATTCTTATATTTGGTTACCATAACTTCTGCTTGCTCCTTTAGGAATGGGCGTCTTTTCTTTTTGAGAAACTCATTGAGTTGCGTAATTAGTTCCTTAAATAATTTTCTATCAGCAGAATTATCAAACAATTTAGGTTGAATAGCATTATCGTCTAATTCGTTATCACAATTGATTTCATTGAAGAAATCATCAATCACAATTACAGAATGCCAAAAATTATCTCCTTTTTTATTTAATAATGTCGTTTTGGTAAATTTTAACTCCAAGTCATTATTCAAGAAGTAAAATCGAGAATATTCATCATTCATCTTTACATTCCATCGGATATACTTGCATTGAAAGTTGATGTTATTTTTCTGGTTATGTGATAATATCGGTGATATTGATTCTTGTTCTGCTATTATAGAAGAATAATCTAATTCTTGCCCATTGATGTATATTTGATATTCGGATTTCAATTCTAAAAACCACGCAAATTCAGCCTTTAGATAAGGGATAAGAGTCTTCGTTATAAACAAACTGGAAATATCAGAAGAAATCTCATTAAAAACGACACAAGTACCTGTTGTTGTGTCATCAGATACAAGTGGCTCTGTTGTAGTGTAGTCTTTTAAAGTATCGCTATCAATTCTAATGTCATAAGACATTATTTGTGCATCTTTACTATAGCGTGTTTCCCAATTAGCAAATCTCGCAAATTTATAGAAAGTAAAACGACCATAACCGTTTTTTCCTCTTGTAAATTCAGTATTATTCTCGTTGGCTATTCTCTTTTGAGACTCATAGAATTTTTTGAATTTTATAGGTAATTCTTCATAGCAGATGCCTGTACCATTGTCTGTTATTCTAATATTTTTGATTGTGTCCAATTCTGCATTGTCAATTTCAAAATCAATATTTACAACGGTTGCTTTTGCATCAAATCCATTCCATACATATTCGGCAATAGCTCGCTCTGGAGTATATTTATTCAATATTTTCCTAATGCCAGCAGATGTTATTTCTACAGTTTGCGAGTTCATGACTATTTATTTTTAATTAAATCCAGACCTTTCTCCGTAAGACGGTATTTCTGTCGCGGGTGTTTCGGCTTTTCCGGATAAATCGGTTCTACTAAATCCAACCTTATTGCAGGATACAGATAAAGCTCCAGAAAATTGCTTTTGTCCTTCAATCCTATCATTTCCATAACATCTTTTGTCGATAGTGTCTGATTCCCGATTGCAGACAGAACTTTTCCCACTTGCGGGGTAACTGTCGGGTAACTATCGGGCGACTGTGGGGTGACTGTCGGGTATGACCCGACTGCTTTCCGGGTATAGCGGAAAACGACCCATACGCTGTTTCCGTCCGTGTGAAATTCGGGGTCCGGAATGCCGACACGCCGGCACTCGCTTATCATAAGCCCGATGCCCCGTCCCCAACTTTCCAAGACCTCGCTTTTATACAGCACGTTTGCTATGATTAGATTTTGCGGTTCTGAATTATGCCCGCTTAACAGTTTTTCCATTGTTATATCCGGCGGAAATGTCCCGCTGTTCTCTATTTCCACACGGTCGTCATAGATGGCGATTCCCACCGAACTGCCGGGACGGTGGTACAGGCGGTGGCACAACGCATTTGTGCAGCACTCTCTCAATGCCTTGTACGGGATTTCCAGTTCTTCCTCACGGTACAGCCCTTCTATCTTACCGGAAAGTGACAGATGTTTGAAAAAGAACGCCATTGCAGCATCCAGCAGCGCGTAGATATTCCCAGTGACACGTTGATTGTCTATAAACTCGTCTTTCGTCGTGCCTTTGAAACGCGCCAGACGGAGCAGGCATTGGGGATAATAATAAAAATCATGACCGAACAGCACTGCTGAAGCATTGTTAAGTTTCCCGTCATGCAACAGACTGAATTTTTCGAGAATGGTCGGCAAGTCTTCCCTTATGGTTGCTTCAGGTAAACGACCGCTTCTGATTCCCCCGCGAACAGCACTAATGACGGCATGTTCGTCAAGGTCGGATATTTTAAGGTCAGGATTTGCTATTGCCTCCCAAGCGTATTTCCCGCCCCGCTGTATCAGATATTGGTTATATATCTCCTGCGGCATGATGGATGTCGCGCTTTCCACCCGCAGGTAAGCCCGTCCTTTGTAAGAGAACGGACGCATATATCTTTGTTCTTCCGCAGACAGTGCGATGACACTTTTGCCAGTGTCTGGTATTTCAGTATAAGAAACTTCAACTGTGGCAAACGGCTCGATACGCCGGATCGCGTCCGCTATATCCCGCTTGGTTTTGTCGCTCACGTCTTGTCCGATGATTTTTCCCTTGTCGGTGACACCGAACAATACCGTGCCGCCTTCGCCGTTAAGGAAGGCGCAAAGCGTTTCCATGCCGCGCTCCAACTGTCCGGTGGTTTCCTTGAACTCCACCCGTCCGCATTCTTTTTCGGCTATCAACCGTTTTATTATGTCGAGGTTGTCTATGCTCATATACAATTCTGTAACGTGGGTACAAAGATAGTGCTTTTCGCTGGTTTTCGGGCGAATAGATAACGAAATGTATCTACACAGCAGGACAAAACCTACAAAAAATCAGAGAATGACATAACGTCACCCCCTGATTCATCATTGGTACAGGATTATTTTCTCAAACGTTCCATTTCCTCGTCGCGGAGCATCCTCTCGTTCAGTTTCTCCTGCATCCTGTCAAGGAAGTAAGTGCGGCTTTCGTTTTTCCGGCGTTTGATGTCGATATAGAAACGGTAGCAGTCCTTTGATTCGATACCGAAAATCTTGTAGAGGAGCGGGGCGAGCTGTTTGAGCGGCATGTTGCCGTTGTTGATGCAGCCCATCTCGTTGATGCCGTAGATAAGTTCCACGAGGTCGATGGCGTTGCCCGTCCATTGCAGGGGTGAGGCGGGATTTTCGGTTGTGTTGTCGGAGGATGTACGGATGGGGAGCGGCAAGGAACTTCTGCATCTTCCTCACTAAAGAGAGTGCCTTGCTGATATAGGCTGCAACCTCCCTCTTTTCTTCGGGAAGATTGCGCATGGGATGGTGCTGCAACTCGATTTCGATGTAAGCCAGTGCGATGATGGTGCGGTTGGTGTCCACATTGCCGCTGCATAGCTCGATTACTTGCGTGGCGAAAGCCGTATATGCCGTTTCCATATTGCAGTCCCCGGCTTCGTTTATACGGCGGAAGAACTCGGTTTCCGCCAATAAGAAATAATTCATATCCTGTCAATTTTGAAATTTTACACTCTGTTTTTCGGTATGCGCACATGAATATGATTGGCAAAAAGCGTGTTCATAAAATAAAAAATCCGGCACACTCTCTGCAAGGTGCTGGATTTCAGTGTGATAATTTTGCAATTTATTTGTCTGTCAGGAATTATTTTCGACTTAAAGTGTTCATTTCCTGAACATTCGTCCATTTTCCGGACATCAAACGCACGCTTTATAGATATGGCGGACCACTCCGTTGCGGTACACCTTCTGCGAGGTCAGCGTCCATTGTTCCTGTGGCAAGGCGGACTGGAAGAAACGCTTTCCCGTTCCGGCAATGAAAGGAAGCGTATAAAGTATGATTTCATCCACCACACGCATACGTAACAGCCCATTGATGTAGTCCGCCTTTTCAGGAGTGACTTCCGCCAGATAGCAGATGTCTGTTGCGGATTTCCGCCATTCGTCGAGCATAGAGATGGAATAGTCGGGTGTGATATGATAAAGGGCGTTTTCCCTTATCTCGTTGATACCGCAATCTTCAAGGCGCAGTTCCTTATACGCTTTGCAATATAACTCGGAGCTTTGACAACCGTCCATCGTGAGGACGGCAAGAATCTGTACTTTACCCATTAGCGTTTCCTTTCGTTGGGCAAGGGCAAAAAAGTAGCGTGCAATCCACGCTATCACTAATGGAGGCTCTGGAATGCCCTTAACAGGAATAGGTGAATGCACGCTATGCGTAGGCATAGCATAAGCAATCACGCAATAGTTCCTGTTAATGTTAATTTTCCAGATTCCCATTAGGACGCCTTGCGGTCTTATGTTATATATAGGCGGCAAAAGGCTCTGCCAATCGCCGTTACCTTCTGATATGTCATGCAAAGATAGCCATTTTCAGCGAATTGCGGGCTATGGTTGCTCAAATTTATACTTCAATCCATATTCTTCCAGTTTATTATAGAGTGTTGTCCTGCCTATTCCAAGCAATTCGGCAGCGACCTTCCGGTTCCCGTCAGCCTGCTTCAAAGCACGCAGAATCCGCTCTTTATCTTCCTCGTCGTTGCGTAGGGAGAAGCCGGTAACAGAGGTTGTTTCGGTTATCCCAAGTTCCAGATGCTCTTTTGTGACAAGTCCCGTCTGAGCCTGCAACACCGCACCCATGATTTTCTGTCGAAGTTCGCGCACGTTGCCCGGCCATGAATGGGTCAGCAACGCTTTCCGTGCTTCGGAACTGAAACCGCTAACCTTGCACTCCAATTCCTTATTGGCAATCTCACGGAAGAACTCCGCCAGCGGCATAAAAAGAGATAACAACAAGATACAATTAACCATCAATATTCCTTCGTTACTGATACCGTATTTTGACAGAACAGGCAAACTGGTGGCTTTACAATCTCGCTACTTGGGCACAAACGAAAATATACCTCGGTTCAAAATGCTGTGCAATTCACGTAAACAGCTTTACAATATGGTTTTACTAGCTAAGTTGCAAGAAGGAAGCAAATTATATATAATGGAGGGAATTACTGACTGTCTGGCTATGCTATCGGCAGGATATCCTGCTGTTGCCATTCAAAGTGCAACGACTATCCCGGAAACGGAACTAGATAAATTATCTGGATTTGATTTGGTGATGGTCCATGATAATGATAAAGCTGGAATAAGTGCTTTCTATCACTTACACCGTAGCCTGCTTAGATACGGATGCCGTCTGAAATGCGCAACGATTCCTGCGCTGTTCAAGGATTATTCTGCATATTATCTATACTTAAAAAAAATAAAAGGCGATGGAAAAAGATAAATTAGAAAGAAACGTCATTCAGCCTTCACTCAAAGAGTTTTCCAGAGAGATGCTGAGCCGGCTCATTGAAATCAGCTTTATCGAGCTAGAACAGGCTCCAGCTGAGGATGAGCCCCAAGCCAATGGAAATCCACAAGACGAAAAGGGATATACCAAATATGAATCCCGGTATCTAGCTCAGAAAGAATTGTTTTCACTGATGCTTTTTGATCCAATGCTGGAAGAACAGATTTCGATGAGGAAAAATGCGAACTTCGACTACATGACAGGACTGCACTTTTTCATTACGGCCAATAAGAATTTCCATTATAACTTTGGATTTTTTGAGCAACAGATAGATTTTTTTGACCAGATTCTGAATGGTTGGTGTAGCTTTCTGGATCAGGTAGTGAGAGACGTAACCGCTCTACAGGGCTTTATAACGGAACAATGTGTAGAAATAGAATTTGATGGTATTTTACGCTTATTCTTATGTAAAGATACCATCATCAGTGCCTCTCTCAATCTAGACAGTTTCAATACCATATTTAAAAAACGGACAGGAAACTACCACTATCATTTTGGTTTGTACTTATGTGAAGGAAAGAAACAAAAAACTCAGCTTATGGTATCTGGTCAAGGTGACGGAAAAGGCAAAGATAGTGGTTTATACAAAGCTGTTAATTGGTTTAACGACCTCGTTGAATCATTAAAAAAGAAATATAATGCAACCTTAAAACAGAATTAACATGAGTCTATTTGATACTATCACGCACCGACGGAACATTTACAAGGCTATTTATGCACTGGATTCCTACATCTGTGAGCAAAATCTTCTATCGGTAGAGGATCTGAAGTGCTATTATCTGCTGAAGGATAAATTTGATTTTGACGGAACAATCAAGAACGTTATAGAGAAATGCCAGGAGAAATTAAAGAAGATACTGAACGAAGAAGATGATGATTTTTTTACCGTTTCAGTATACTATAAGATAAAGAAACTAAAAGAAGAAAACGGAAAACAGGTAGTTACTTACAGACCGCTACATACCGCAAGTCTGATTGACCAAATCTGTATGGCCGCTTTACTGATTCCACTGATGTTTGATGACAGTAAAGGCGTGCGGAACAAATCGGAGCTTTCAAGGATGATTCCACATAATTTTTTTGGTAATATGCCGAGTGAAAGTGTAGATAGTCTTTTTATGAACTGGACAGAAAAGTATCGACAATATTCTAAAATTATCCAAGACAAGAGCCGGGAATATTTAAAGACACGAGAATATGATACGGTAATCAACTTTGATTTAGCAGATTTCTTTCCTTCCATAGACCCGGCCAGGATGTATCATTTCATCCTGAATCTATTAATTCCTAAATATCCCGATAAGAACGATTTGGGAACCTTGAAGATAGCCATTGTAAAACTGCTCTATTTCAAGATTCAGGAAGATTCTCTGAGAGGGTGGATGGATGTTTATTATCCGAATACGGACACGACGTCTTTTAAGGAGGTTTTCATGAACAGGGGAATTGCTCAGGGATTGCCTCAATCTTATTTCTTCGGGAATCTATGTATGATTGACATTGCGGACAAAATGGCATCAACCGAAGAGTTGAAACAATCAGATGCCTATTTTTATGTGGATGACTCGGTTATTTTTGCTAAAGGGATTAACCAAGGAAATTTTAAAGCACTGATAACTAGACTAAACAATATTATCAAGGAATCACCGGCCAAGTGTGACGAACAGCCGGAGTTGAATCAAGTTTACCTGGATTTTCAGAAAAAAATTAACTACCAAATAAAATTTCATGAAGACGAGAAAAGTACAATCTGTACCATTGAAGAGGCGTTTAACGGAATGGAAGGGCTCTTCCTGGTGCAACGACCTGTCTCGATGGGAGGTTGGATACATGGAAATATTGATGAAGTGGACGAACATGTATCCCTGAAGAAACTCAATGCACTCCAAACGGTAGTAGAAAACCAACTTTTAGAGGTAAAAAAGAAACAAGAAGAGGACCCTAATAAAAAGCAATGGGGCGAAACTCGAATAAAATGGCTATCCAGATATTTGAAATATTTCATTTATCGGCAACGGAAATTGAAACTTATCATCAATGGTCAGTTTGATGAGTCCATGAAAGCAGATTTCTATGATGATTTCCATATCACGACATTGGGTATGGAGGCAAATGAAAATCAAGACAAAGCCGTCAAAGAAATATTTAATAAATTTGAGGAGGAAATCTTCCAGGCTGAAATAGGAATGTTTGCCAAGGCAATGATTTCCGATGATTTAAAGGAGTTCTGTCACAATATCCAATCATTTGATAAGAAATTAGCAAGCTATAACTGTCCGAATCAGCGCAATTTCAAAGCGCTGTATTACTATAAGACTACTGAATTATTGGAACAAACCCATTTTCTGCAACAAACAGATAGCTATGCTTCCTTGAAGCAATTACTTTTACGCACTTTCCCTTTTCAGAATATTGAGGTGTTCTTGGATGCAATCTATCAAGATCATACTATAAACGAAAAAGGTTTTTGGGGAAAACAAACATTTCTTCCAGCAGAGGAGAATAAGGATAAGGAGAAAAAGAAGAAAGAATGTTGGATTGAATTACCTGATTGGGTGGACTTTATTTTTAACAATTCATCGGAATTCAAACGGAAAATACTTAACTGCTGCTTTTCGCTGGCTTGCAGAATCAGGGTTGAAGACAGCCTAACTATCTTACATACGGATCTGAAACCGGTAAGATATTATGAATTACGTATTTTATCCATTCTAAGGAACCGAAAATGCAATTGTGAGGATTTCTTTCACTTCCTACAGCAATTAGATTATAAGGACGTGAATGAAAAGATGGAAATTGACTTGGGTATCTTAGAAGCTTTGACTATTTTCAGGCAACGAGTACAAGATCCGATGAAAATAGACCGGCTCATCCAAACGCACCGGCTTGTGAAAAGTTTGTGGCACAATGGTTCTAAGTTCCTGAATGCTTATACGCTTCACAACCATGAGCATGCCATTAATCTGATTAAGAATGTGGTGAGAATGGTCAACAACATTGATTTTTTAAACATAAAATCAACGGATTATTTCTTGTTATTCCAGGCCTGTTATCTGCATGACATCAGTATGGTGATTCATCCGAATATAGCGTCTTTCAATGAATCAAATCCGGATTCAGAAGTGTTAATCAGCCAATGGATGGATGAAATGTTAAAGATAGAGAATGATGTCACTAGGACTTTTAAAGAAGACCATTTTTCTCTAGCAGAAATACTTCAATTACGAAAAAAAATCGGTAGATTGCAAGTAGAAGCTTTCCAGAAGGTTTTCAATTTTTTTGAGAACAAGGTCAGAAACGCCCATCAGCAAGACAGTGCTAAATACATCCGGAGCTGGCAGAAAGGAATCTTATCTCATCTTTCAGAAGTTGAAGCCGATATGATTGCAAAAGTTTCAGAAAGTCATGGTTGGGATAGCATACACGTGTATAGCCTGAAGTCTGAGGCAAAGGAAGAGTTGGTCAGTATTAAATATATGATGATTCTTATACGTATGGCTGACTTATTGGATCTGGCAAATGATAGAATAGACTACTATCTTCTGAAGCAGAACCGGTCTCAAATGAGCCTTCTTTCCCGGTTTCACTGGATTTCGCATCTCATATCGGATGGATATAAATTGGATGTCGAGTTTAAACCGATAACAGATGTTCCATTGGACGAACACCCTATTGAGGAGAATATTTATGTGGACATCTTCTTGAATACTGAAATTATGGCTGCGATGGCTGTAAATGAAGAACCTTGCTTGAATATCCGTGCCACTAAAGGACTATGTAACAGCAGCAGCAATCCTCTAAAAAAAGAAGGCACACAGCAGGAGTGTATCCAATATGAATTATTTAAAGACAACAGAAGGTGTAATTCGGACTTGGTCCGAATTGACGGAACAGGTAAGAAATGCCCTTTCTTATGTATCTGGATACAAAAAAAACATGAATGGTTGTTTGCAGAACTGGCTGAACTGAAGTATTATCTTAACTCTGTAAATTCGAACCTCATCAAATCGGATATTAAAGTCAGATTCTTTTATTCTAACCTTCAACCTTTTGATTCGGAATTCTATGATGATATCAGGTCTTATCTACAAAAGTCATGAAGCTAGAAGAATGTGTAGAGCTGTTCGGATTTTCGCTACCAAATGGCTTCATATAAACGGGTATATTGCTATTTGGGTTTATATCGACTGTTAGATGATGTGTGAGTATCAGCAAATCACTCACTGGCTGGTTAGAAGCCTGATTTGAGTACCCAGACTATATCTAATATTCACATTAGACAGGCATATTGAACCGAATGTTCTGACGGTGATGCTACTGGTTAGTTTTTGCTTCTATAGGTTCAGGGCTTGCCAAAAGGATCATTATTTCAGTATAAACCGCGTCTTAGTGGTACTCATTCTTGTCAATTATGTCTGCTTGATCTGAATCGAAAAGAAGCGTTCTGACATCCGGTTTTGTTTATTGGAAAGAGGCTGTCTCAAAATGAGACGGCCTTTTTTGTGTTTGCAAAAAAAATC
>OGMY01000677.1_pt1 | contig 11542 bp, 9 predicted proteins | sample 1573371 | NCBI WGS metagenome assembly OGMY01 (sample SAMEA2581879, study PRJEB24529) | metagenome | biome: Human gut stool | place: China | collected 2011 | reverse complement strand
TTTTAATTCCTTCCGGTATTGGCTTCCGGATACACCATAAGTTTCCGGCTCCCAGTCGATCCGGTTTTCATGGTTTCCTTCCCCGCAGTAAACAGGATAGCGGGTGGCAAGTTCTTTTATAAGGGAAAGGGCATGCCTGGTCTTTGCATGTTTTCCTTTTGTGACAATAAGATCGCCGCCGTTTAAGATAGCATCCGGCCGTATTTTATCAATAGCCCGGATCAGTTTTTCATTGTCCGGTCCAAAGGTGTTTTCATGGAGATCGGACAGAAAAATAAAGGTACGGTCTTTGGATACTTTGTCACTATAAAGGTTCATTTCCTCTACAGACAGAGCCTTCTTTTCATATTCTGATCTGCCAAGGCATATGGCAGCAACTGCACAGGCGGTAGCAGTCAGATAGGTGATCAGCATGTTGTCTCCTTATTCGTTTTTTGTTTTGCTCAGTAAACTCACAAACCCCGCGCTATCGCGCTCCACTGTCTGCTATCGCAGACGGTTTGCTCCTTACATTATATCTTTTATAGTTATTATTTTCAAGAAAATAGTGAAAACGTGGGTCTTGACGGACGGAAACAGGCATGATACGATAACATACGCGAGAAAAGATATATAGTATATAAAAGATAAATGAAACACAATATATAGTATACAAGCAAAAAAAACAGACAGGAAAGGTGAAAGAATGGACTGCAGTAAGATAAAGGTTGTAAAAAAAGACGGTACCAGGGAAGATTTTAATGTGCAGAAGGTGCTTTCTGCTATTAGCAAGTCAGCAGAGAGAGCCATGATCACATTTTCAAGGGCAGAGCGGAATTTTATCTGTGAATTTGTGGAAGAAAAGGCAGAGGAGATGGACCAGGAACTGATCCCCATCGCTCAGATGCACAACATTGTAGAAGGAGCGCTGGAAAAGGTCAATCCGCTGGTTGCAAAAAGTTACCGGGACTACCGCAATTATAAACAGGATTTTGTGCGGATGCTGGATGATGTATACAAGAAAAGCCAGTCCATTATGTACATTGGAGATAAGGAAAACAGCAATACAGACAGTGCTCTGGTTTCCACCAAGCGCAGTCTGATCTTTAATGAGCTGAATAAATCCCTTTATCAGAAGTTTTTTATGACAGTAGAAGAACTGCAGGCGTGCAGGGAAGGTTATATCTACATTCACGATATGTCTGCCAGAAGAGATACTATGAACTGCTGTCTCTTTGATGTAAAATCTGTGCTTACCGGCGGTTTTGAAATGGGAAATCTGTGGTACAATGAGCCGAAAACACTGGATGTAGCCTTTGACGTGATCGGTGATATTGTTTTAAGTGCAGCCAGCCAGCAGTATGGCGGTTTTACAGTGCCAAGTGTGGAGAATATCCTGGCGCCTTATGCAGAAAAGTCTTATGCAAAATATCTTGAAAAGTACAGAAAATTGGGATTGCCGGAAGAAAAAGTAGAAGAAGTTGCCTGGGCAGATGTACAGAGAGAGATGGAACAGGGATTTCAGGGATGGGAATACAAGTTTAACTCCGTTTCTTCCAGCCGCGGTGACTATCCGTTTATCACAATGACTGCAGGTACAGGAACCAGCCGCTTTGCAAAAATGGCAACCATGACCATGTTAAAAGTGCGAAAAGGCGGACAGGGAAAAGCAGGCCACAAAAAACCGGTACTGTTCCCGAAAGTGGTATTTCTCTATGATGAAAAGCTTCACGGACCAGGCGGTGAGTTAGAGGATGTATTTGAGGCAGGTATTGACTGCTCCAGCAAGACCATGTATCCGGACTGGCTTTCCCTTACAGGAGAAGGCTATATTGCCAGCATGTACAAAAAATACGGAAAGATCATCTCTCCAATGGGCTGTCGTGCGTTCCTGTCACCGTGGTATGAAAGAGGGGGCATGCATCCGGCAGATGACAAAGACGAGCCCGTATTTGAAGGACGTTTTAATATCGGTGTAGTCAGCCTTCATCTTCCTATGATCCTGGCAAAGGCAAGACAGGAAAACCGTGATTTTTATGAGGTTTTAGATTACTATCTGGAACTGATCAGAAGGATCCATATCCGTACCTATGCATACTTAGGTGAGATGAAAGCTTCTACCAATCCGCTGGCATACTGTGAAGGCGGATTTTACGGCGGCCATTTAGGTCTTCACGACAAAATAAAACCATTATTAAAAACTGCTACTGCTTCCTTTGGTATTACAGCGTTTAATGAGCTGCAGCAGCTGTATAATAAGAAGTCTTTAGTAGAAGACGGTCGGTTTGCACTGGAAGTATTGGAGCATATCAATAAAAAGATCGATGAGTTTAAAGAAGAAGACGGCAATCTCTATGCCATCTATGCAACACCGGCAGAGAACCTTTGCGGCCTGCAGGTAAAGCAGTTCCGTAAAAAATACGGCATTATTGAAAATGTATCTGATAGAGAGTATGTAAGCAACGGCTTCCACTGCCATGTAACCGAAGATATCACCCCGATTGAAAAACAGGATCTGGAATACCGTTTCTGGGAGTTAAGCAACGGCGGCAAGATCCAGTATGTAAAATACCCCATCAGCTACAATAAAGAAGCCATCCGCATACTGGTGCGCAGAGCCATGAGAATGGGATTTTACGAAGGCGTAAACCTGTCACTGGCTTACTGTGATGACTGCGGCCACGAAGAACTGGAAATGGATGTCTGCCCGGCCTGCGGCAGCAAAAACCTGACGAAGATCGACAGAATGAACGGATATTTAAGTTATTCAAGGGTCAAAGGCGATACAAGACTAAACGAATCCAAAATGGCCGAGATCGCAGAGAGAGTAAGCATGTGATGAACGCAGAAGAAAAACAAGCGCCGCCGAAAAGGCGGCATTTGTTTTTCTTGCGTCATCAACGAGCAAACTGCCTGCGATAGCAGGCGGTAGCACGTTAGCGCGTGTTTGCGAGTGGACCGTACACGAACAAAAGTACACAAGAAAAAGACAGCCCGACAAAATCATCGGCTGTCTTTTTCTTTCTCTTTTTTATTCCTCTTCTTCCGATAAGACCCGTCAGCCAATCCTTCCAGATAAGATTCTGCCCGGATCTTATTAGACGGACCAAGCTGGTTGTAAAGGTCCAGTACATATTTCTGTTGCTTATTTAAGATCGTCTGACTTCCGTCTGTGCTGTAAAACTCTCCCATGGAGATACCGAATACCTGACATATATGGCGGAGTGTAGGAATACTGGGCACAGTGGTGCGGCGGAAAAGATTTCCTATGCTGTTTGGGGAAATATCCATTTCCTTTGCAAGGCGGTAATGGCTCCAACCACGGTCATTACACAGCTCCTCTATGCGGTCCAGTTCAAAACTCATAGCTTCTCCTTCTGTCAAGTACGATTATATTAGTATTTTATCCCAGTAACACAAAAAACATTAGCTTGAAAAAGAGTGTATAAATTATGCATTAAATAATGCATACAGAGCACATACAGGAAAATCAAGTGGAAAAATCCCCTGGATTATGATAGACTGATACCAACAGCATTACTGTAAATGAAAATGGAGGCGGGACAGATGAAAAAGTTTTTGGAAGAATTCAAAGCGTTTGCATTAAAGGGCAACATGATTGACCTGGCCGTAGGTATGATCATTGGCAGTGCATTTACATCGATCGTTAATTCCCTTGTAAATGATATTTTTATGCCGGTATTAAGTATTTTCACTGGAAAGATCGATTTTTCCAACATGTTTATTGCCTTAGACGGCAACAAATATCCAACACTGGCAGCAGCCAATGAAGTGACAGCTACCATTAATTATGGTTCCTTTATCACCCAGGCGATCAATTTCCTGCTGATGGCTTTTGTTGTATTTATGGTCATCAAGGCGATCAATAAACTGGAAAAAATTGGAAAGGCTTCGGAAGCACCAAAAGCGCCTACAGAGAAAGAATGCCCATATTGCAAGAGCATGATTCCTATTAAGGCAGTTCGGTGTCCACATTGTACCTCAGAACTGGAGAAGTAAGATATGCGTTACCATAACATAACGAAAGACGATATGCTCAATGGAGAAGGGCTGCGGACTGTGCTTTGGGTGGCAGGCTGCAGCCATCATTGTCCTCAGTGCCATAATCCTGTTACATGGGATATTAATGGCGGACTGGTTTTTGATGAGCAGGCAAAAGAAGAATTATTTGAAGAACTGAAAAAAGACTATGTTTCCGGTGTGACTTTCAGCGGCGGGGACCCTCTTCATCTGGAAAACAGGGAAGAGATCGGGGCGCTTGCAAAAGAGATCCGGGAAAAATTTCCAGATAAGACCATCTGGCTGTATACCGGTTATGAATGGGAAGAGATCTGTCATCTGCCATTTCTTTCCAATATAGATGTGATCGTAGACGGGAAATTTAAGATCGAAGAAAAAGACAATAATCTTCACTGGAAAGGCAGTGCCAACCAGCGTGTGATCGATGTAAAAGCATCCCTTCGCGCAGGAGAGGTCCGTCTTTACCAGGAGTAATGAAAAGAAGAAAAGCAGCATAGAAAGACAGGAGTAAACACACACATGGAAAGAATTGCAAAATTTCATAAAGTAAGTTATGAACAGTTTGAAGGTGACTGGAAAGATACCTTTGGTCCCATTGAAACAGAAGAAATCCAAAGAATCTATGAAGGGATCCGTCTGCCTGCAAGGGCAACTGCAGGATCCGCAGGTTATGATTTTTATACACCGGTAGCTGTGACCATCCGTCCGGGTGAGATCGTTAAGATCCCTACAGGCATCCGTGCAGAGATGAATGAGGGCTGGGTACTTGCTGTATTCCCAAGAAGCAGCCTTGGATTTAAGTACCGTCTGCAGTTAAATAATACAGTTGGTATCATTGACAGTGACTATTTCTTCTCTGATAATGAGGGTCATATTTTTATCAAACTGACCAATGATACAAAGGAAGACAAGACCGTAGAACTGTCAGAAGGTGCAGGATTTGCCCAGGGAATTTTCTTCCCATTTGGAATTACAGAAGATGATGACTGCAGCGAACAGAGAAACGGCGGTTTTGGCAGTACAGACAGTAAAAGAGGTTAGTAATATGGGAAACAGACCTGTAAACAGAAGCAGGAGAAGCGCAGGGAGAGGAAGATATTCCAGTGGAAGGAGCAGATCCGGTGCCCTTAGAAGGCGCAGAAGGAACAGGCGCCTGAAAAATGTTCTTATTGGACTTTGCTGTATCCTTTTAGTGGTCCTTCTGGTATTTGGCGTTGGAAAACTGGTGGAAAGATTTGCCGGTCCCGGAAAGACACAGCTGAGAAAAGAGGGAATTGAAAAATTAAATTCCGGTGACTTAGAAGGCGCTGTGGCTGATTTTGACCAGGCTCTTGAAAAGGTAGGAAACAAGTCAAATAAAGCCTCTGCATTTAATGCAGATGTGTTGTGGTACCGGGCAGAAGCGGAAATGTTTCTGGCAGACTATGAGGCAGCTTCCCACACCTATGACCTGGTAGCAGAGCAGGGCGGAGATAAGATCTCCAGCCTGTATATGAAGGCGGTCTGCGCAGGAAAGTTAGAGGACAAGGATCAGGCAGTTTCTTATTACAGAGAAGCACTGGGAATGGAAAAAGAAGGCGTCCGTTCACCGGGATATGAAGAGGCACTGATCGCTGCAGGTTCTGCCTGCGTAAAGGCACAGGACTCTGAAACAGCAAAAAGTCTTTATGAAGAGGCATTAAACAGTGGAAAAACGGGAGAAAAACTGGAAAGCAGGATTTATAATCAGCTGGGTCTATGCCAGATGGCTGAAGAGGATTATGAAACAGCTGCTGATACGTTTGACAAGGGATATAATGCCCTGATCACCGGATATAAAGCAGGAACCGGGGCAGAACTGGATCAGGCAGCAGCTGCGATCCCGAAAGAAGATACCCAGGGACTTACACTTTTAAAAGAACTGGCTTATAACAAGGCAGTCTGCCTGGAATACAGACAGCAGTACCGTCAGGCACAGGCAGAATTTGAGACTTATATCAAGGTATTCGGGGATGATGAAGACGCCCGGCATGAGATCGACTTTTTAAAGACCAGACAGGAGGAATAATACACCGGTGATTGATTTAAAGGAACTGGAAGAACGGGTAATACTGGCAGCAGTAAGTACCAGTGAAACAGATATGGCAGAACGCTCTTTAGATGAGTTAAAAGAACTGGCAGATACAGCCGGGGCAAAGACTGTAGGCCGTGTGATCCAGAACCGGGAAAGCGTTCATCCGGGAACCTATCTGGGAAAAGGAAAACTGCAGGAACTGCGGGAAATGCTTTACGAAACAGGGGCTACAGGCGTGATCTGTGACGATGAACTTTCTCCTGCACAGCTTAAAAATCTGGAAGATATACTGGATACAAAGGTGATGGACCGTACCATGGTCATCCTGGATATCTTTGCAGCCAGAGCCAATACAAGGGAAGGCAAGATTCAGGTAGAACTGGCCCAGTTAAAATACCGTGCCATCCGTCTGGTGGGAATGCGTTCCTCTCTTTCCAGACTGGGAGGTGGTATCGGTACAAGAGGACCTGGTGAGAAAAAACTGGAAACAGACCGCCGTCTCATCCACCAGCGCATTGGCCAGTTAAAGAAAGAGCTGGAAGATGTAAAACGCCACCGGGAAGTGACCAGACAGCAGCGTGGAAAAGACCATGCGCTGACAGCTGCGATCGTAGGCTATACCAATGCAGGAAAGTCTACCCTGTTAAACCGTCTTACTGGAGCGGGGATCCTGGCAGAGGATAAACTTTTTGCTACGCTGGACCCAACAACCCGCAGTTTTACACTGGGAGACGGACAGCAGATCCTTCTTACAGATACCGTTGGTTTTATCAACAAACTGCCCCACCATCTGGTAGAAGCATTTAAAAGTACCCTGGAAGAGGCACGCTACAGTGATATCGTCCTTCATGTAGTGGACTGTTCCAATCCCCAGATGGATATGCATATGCATGTTGTAAAAGAAACTTTGCGTGAATTGGGGATCACAGATAAGACCATCGTTACTGAGTTTCATCAAACAGACCGTTTAGAAGAAAGCGGTCTGCCGATTCCAAGGGATTTCTCCGCAGATTACCAGGTGCGTATTTCAGCTAAAAACGGGGATGGTTTAAAAGAATTAGAGGAGATACTGGGTAATATCATCCGCAGCAGGAGAGTTTATCTGGAAAAGACCTATTCTTATTCCCAGGCAGGAAAGCTGCAGACCATCCGTAAATATGGACAGCTGCTTTCAGAAGAATATACAGAAGAGGGGATCAAAGTAACGGCCTATGTGCCGGCAGAACTGTTTGCAGGACTGTATGGGGATGGACCGGAAGAAAAGGAATGATGAGAAAAAGGCTGCCGCAAGAGGAAGAAGATCTTTGCGGCGGCCTTTTTGCAGATTTTGGATAGGTTTATGCCGGTTTTTCTTATTTCCTGGCTTTTTCAAGGGCATTGTCTACTGCTTTTAAAAGTGTCATACAGGTATAACGGGAAGACTCAGGGAACGTAAGGTCTTTGGTAGACTGGGTGTTTAAGATCTGGGGCGCAAGTTCATTCATAGAAGGCTGCATTAAAGGGTACATGGTTGAAACTGCTTCGTTTAAATGGACCAGGCTTACATCCAGGATCTGGTCAGCGTCTACAGTGACTTCCACATTTACATGTTCATTTCCAAGAGTGAGGCTGGCACTGTATTTGCCGGGTATGTACGTGCTGGCAGAAGGAACGGCCTTTTTTCCAGGACGGAACATAATAAAGCACAGGATGAGAAGAAGGATGGCCAGACCTACAAAAATGGCAGTATAGATCACTTCTTTCATCCGCAGCACTACGATTTTTGTCTTGGAGCTCATGATCAGGACCTCTGGTAGAATTTGTTACAGCATATGAAAGGAAAGGTGAAAATATGTCATTGCAGTTTATTGCAGGGGGCAGCGGCTCCGGAAAAACAAGGTATCTTTACGAAAAGGTGATAAAAGAGTCCGAAGAACATCTGGACATACAGTATCTTTTTATTGTGCCGGAACAGTATACCATGCAGACCCAGAAAGAACTGGTGCGCTTACACCCCAGACATGGACTTCTTAATATTGATGTTTTAAGCTTTAAACGTCTTGCATACAGGGTTTTTGAAGATCTGGGAGTACAGCTGCCCCAGGTTTTAGATGATATGGGAAAATCCATGGTCATCCGAAAGGTAGCGGGAAAACTGAAAAAAGAACTGAAACTGTACGGAGGCCATCTGGAACAGCCAGGCTTTATCAACCAGTTAAAATCCCAGATCTCGGAGCTTTGTCAGTACGGGGTAAGCGTAGAAGACCTGGCAATGGTAGAGGAAGAAACAGACCGTGTACTGTTAAAAGATAAACTGGGGGATCTGAAGACGGTTTATGGGGGATTTAAAGATTATATTGAGTCTCATTATATTACGGCAGAAGAGATCCTGGATATTCTGTGCAGAAAACTGCCACAGTGGGAACCTTTAAAAAACAGCGTGATCCTTTTGGATGGTTATACCGGTTTTACGCCGGTGCAGTACCGTCTTGCAGAACTGTTTATGATCCACAGCAGGGAGGTGATCTGCTGTGTTACTGCAGATCCAAGGGAAATGCTTTATAAAGAATGTACCATGCAGCATTTATTTTACATGGGACGGCATACTGTATGCAGGCTGAGAAAAATGGCAGAGGAACATCACATTCCTGTTTTAAAGGAAGTATGGTGTGATAACCGCCCGGCCTGGCGTTTTAAGGAAAGTCCCCAGCTGGATTTTTTGGAGCAGAATTTATACCGTTATAATGGGAAAATATGGAAAAATGATCCTCAGGACATTCAGATCTTCCGGGGGAAAAATCCGGCAGAAGAGACGGAATATGTGTGCAGCTGCATTAATGAAAAAGTGCAGAAGGAAGGCATGCGCTACCGGGATCTGGCAGTAGTCACAGGAGATCTGGCTTCTTATGGAAAAGAGATCGCCCACCGGTTTGATGAGGCAGGGATCCCGTATTTTCTGGATGATAAAAAGAGTATTCTGGAAAATCCTTTTATCGAGCTTATAAGGGCTGCGTTAGATGGTGTAAAAGATGCTTCTTACGAAAGCATTTTCCGTTATCTGAAAACAGGTTTTGTCTATGATGAAACCTATTCCAGGGAGGAAGCACAGGTTCTTACAGACCGGATGGAAAACTATGCAAGAGCCCTGGGGATCAAAGGCTGGAAAAACTGGGATATGACCTGGGAAAAGCCATGCAGAGGCGGGGAACGGCTGAGTCTGGAAGAACTGAACCAGTACCGTCAGTGGGTGTTAGAACCTTTAAAGGTCCTGCGCCAGGCTTTTAAAGAGGAAAATGCCACCATTTCTTCTGTTACCACGGTTTTGCGCCAGGTCCTTGAAAGCATGAAGCTGGAAGAAAAGCTGGAAAGTTTCAGCAACTATTTTCTGGAGCGGAAGGAACCGGGAGATGAGAACCGGGCCAGAGAATACAGCCAGGTCTATGAGCGGGTCATGGAACTGTTAGAACGGTTAGAGGGCCTTTTAGGGGACGAAAAGGCGGATATGAAAAATTATATCCAGATCCTGGATGCAGGTTTTGAAGAGATTAAGATCGGTGTCCTTCCTGCAACAGCAGACCAGGTGATGATCGGTGATATTACCCGAAGCCGTCTGGAGTCTGTAAAAGTATTATTTTTCACAGGTGTGAACGAAGGCATTGTTCCTCAGAGAAAGGCGGGAGGAAGCCTGTTAAATGACGGGGACAGAGAAGTGTTTAAGAGCCTTCATATGGAACTTGCACCTACTGCAAGGGAAGAGGGCTGTATCCAGAAATTCTATCTGTATCTCATGCTTTCCAAGCCTTCCAGGCAGCTGGTGATCACCTATGCGGCTATGAATGGTCAGGGCAAAAGCTGCCATCCTTCCAGTCTGATCGGGGAGATCCGCAGACTGTTCCCGGAAATGGTGCCAAGGGAAAAGCGGGAAGCGGAATGGCCGGTATGGACAGCGGAAGATGGTTTAAAAAAGCTGATGGCAGGACTGCGGGAAGCAGGAGATAAAAATCTGGAACAGTTAAAAGAAGCCCAGGGAACCTTTCTGGAATTGTTCCGTCGTTTTTATGGACAGGAAGAGTACAGGAAACTGGTAGAAAAACTGACAGATGCAGCCTTTTTTGTTTATGAAGATAAGGGAATCGGCCGTGCGGCAGCCAGAGCCCTTTATGGACAGAAACTTCAGGGAAGTGTTACCAGGTTAGAGCAGTTTGCTGCCTGCGCCTATGCTCATTTCTTGAAATACGGTCTGGAATTAATGGAACGTCAGGAGTACCAGTTAGAGGCAGTGGATATGGGAAATCTGTTCCACCAGTCCTTAGACCAGTGCTTTGAGGTGATCCATGAAAATGGGATGGACTGGAGCAATATTACAGAAGAAGAACGAAAAGAACTGGTGAAAAAATGTGTGGACCAGGTGACATCCCAGTACGGAAATACCATTATGTCCAGTTCTGCCAGAAATACTTATCTGGCAAAGCGTGTGGAGCGGATTACCGACCGTACCATCTGGGCGCTGGCAGAGCAGGTGAAGAAAGGGGATTTTGTGCCCTCCGGTTTTGAAGTGTCCTTTTCTGCTATTGACAATTTAAAGGCAATGAAGATCCGCCTGTCAGAGGATGAAGAACTGCTGTTAAAGGGCCGGATCGACCGTCTGGATCTCTGTGAAGATGAAAAACATGTGTATGTAAAGATCATTGACTATAAATCAGGAAATACCTCCTTTGATCTGGCAGCACTGTACTATGGCCTGCAGCTTCAGCTGGTGGATGCGGCCCTGGAAATGGAAGAAAGGAAAAATCCGGAAAAAACCGCAGTTCCGGCAGGAATTTTCTATTACAATATCAAAGACCCCATGATCAAAAAAGAAGGGGAAATGACACCGGAGGAGATCGAAAAACAGATTTTAAAGCAGCTTCGTATGAACGGACTGGTAAACAGCGATCTGGAGGTGATCCATCACCTGGATCGTGAGATCCAGAAGGAGTCAGACGTAATACCCGTTGCTGTAAAAGACGGTTATGTACAGGAAGCAAAATCCAGTGTGGCAGGAGAAGCACGTTTCCAGGCTCTTCGCCGATTTGTGGGAAAACGGTTAAAACGGTCCGGACAGGCTATTTTAAAAGGTGAAAATGGACTGGCACCTTATAAAGACGGAGACAGAACGGCCTGTGATTACTGCCCGTACCATGCAGTCTGCGGTTTTGATACGAAAACGGCGGGCTATGGTTTCAGGCGGCTTCACTCTATGAAGCCGGAGGAAGTATGGCAGGAGATCGAGGAAAAGGGTGGCATGAAGGAAGATAAAAACGGGGAAGGGGATGAATAAAAGATGAAATGGACAGAAAAACAGCAGCAGGTTATAGACAGCAGAAACAGAAACCTGCTGGTATCTGCAGCAGCAGGAAGCGGAAAAACAGCGGTGCTGGTTGAAAGGATCATTTCCATGATCAGTGAAGGAACCCATCCTTTAAATATTGACCAGCTTCTTGTTATGAC
>OGMY01000660.1_pt1 | contig 11700 bp, 9 predicted proteins | sample 1573371 | NCBI WGS metagenome assembly OGMY01 (sample SAMEA2581879, study PRJEB24529) | metagenome | biome: Human gut stool | place: China | collected 2011 | reverse complement strand
GAACTGAATGAAAACGCTTTTTAAGGGCCTTGCATTGGCAGGGTCCTTTATTTTTTGCAAAGGACAAGATATAATATGGATCTATTACAACAGTCTGCACAAGCCTGGAAAGAAATAACTGAATATAGATATTTGTTTACATATGGCTATAAGAAACAGCTGCATCCAATTAATCTTACCTTTTCTCTGGAAGATTATCCGCATTTAGCTGGCTTCCAGTATATGAAAGATCTCTCTCTTCCAAATTATTCTTCTGCCAAAATTGCTGATAGAATTCTTGAGGGTAAAATACTATTTGAAAAAGTTCAAAAAGCAGCCCTGTACGAAGAGATGATAAAACCTCGACTTGAAGCTTTAGTTCACTTGAAAGAATCCCTTGATAACAAATTTAATTTATATTCATACATGCCACGCATGTATCCTTTCATCACAGGCATTAAAGCAGATTATTTAATATCCAGCCATTTTAGTGTTGATAATTTCATCTTTATCATCAAGGCAAATGCGCAAGGTGAATTAAAATGTGATTTTCTTTGTTGCTCCATTTTTGAAAAAGGTGATCGCGATTATGAAACAAATCAAAAAGCTCGAACACTGATGAAAAAAGAACGAATACATATTCCTTCTAACACCACCGATATTCTATTGGATCGCTTATCAGCTCAAACAAGGCCAGAATACAAAACTACTGATCTTTCAGATAATACAGAAGCAAAATCCGATGTTTCACAATAGTACCACTTCCTTTGGGAGGTGGTTTTTTTCTGCTATCCCCCGTATGAGATGGTGCGAGCTGTCCGAGGTTAATTCTCAGTGGATGCCACGGAGTAATTGATGTCCTCATATCCCACGGTTTTGATATAGATCCGGCTCTGGAGCTTGCACACGCTGTCTGGGTGCATGGACAAATATGGGATCGTCTCCCGGGTCGACTTTACCTTTGGCGGCGGCTCCGTTTTTCTTCTTTGTATTTTTCAATCACATCCTCTTTTCCAACGCCCGGACCGGCAAATGGCGCATAAGTGTTTTCGGTTCGATAGGCCCTGATCCTCGGCCTTAGAAACGTGGCCCGGATGATATTCCGCACAACCTTTTCTAATGGTAAGCTGGCCTTTTCATACATAGCCAGCAGGAACGCCGGGAGCATAATTCCCAGCATGAGAAACATCTCCCCGGTATTGCCGATGGTTCCACGGTTTATCAAATAGGCTGGAATCCCACCACGCCCGCGCTGCATAAGCAGCCAAGCTAGCGTTTGGTGAGGTTGAAAGCCATCTTTGTTTTGATTTTAGATAAAACAGCCAGTTTTTCTCATTAAAATTTTATACATTATCCAAACACTTTTGTTTTCCATTCACTATAATATCTGTACTCTTTACAATGTTTCTTCTGTAAATGAAACCAGGACGCAAAACATTATCATATAACAAAATTCTGCGCCCTGTTAAAATTATCATATCTAATTTTCTATATTTTTTGTTTACAATCCCGGTACTGTTGCCGTTTACTCATGACTAATTATTATTTAGAAACTGATTTCCAGTCACCCATGCTCATATCAAAATTTCCACTGTAAATAATGGGATTCCCAGTCATTGCCCTTTGATTGTACGCTTCATAGCGGTTCAGAGCCTCGTAACCTCCTGGCATATACTTTGCAAGCGTATGAAACCTCTCAAAATTATAATACCGTGTCAGTGCAGCCGGTATCCCCTCATAGCGTTCATTCTGGTACGTTTCCGTAATCCCGTTTATCTCATCTCCAGAATACGTATATGCCAGGTCAGAATAGCCGGAAGAGGCGCTGCGAAGCAGGCTGTTTGGATAATACCAGGTATATCTTCCACTGGTTGTGTCCGGGTCTCCGTAAATTTCCGTTTTATGCGGTAGGCTCTGGCATGTTGCAAAATCATATTCGGATTTTTCATCTGTCATCACATTGAAAGCATAATCATATTTCATCGCGATCTGATCAAATGCCACATCCACATCTTTTACTGTGATTTCCCAGTCCCATACTCCCTCGGTCTCCCCGCGGTCTTCTCTTCCCATGGATGCCAGAATGGAATACATATAGAGCATCTGCCAGTCCAGCCGGAGCATACACTCCGTATCTTCATTGCTGACTAGGATCTGTTTACTCACATATTCCTCAGCATCTTCATACCAGCTTCCCTCTTCATCTTCATGTTCGATTTGGTATTCCCGTAATCCGTATACAGTAAGGGAACGCTGCAGCATGTACTGGGTCTCATAGTCATACGCTTTCTGCAGCAGGTACAGAAGCGTATCCCGGTCTATCTTCAGGATCCGATAATCGCTCTCCGTCAAAACCACATCATTTTTAATGGCATTTAACATCATGGCATTGGAAACACCACCTGCTGCCGCGCTCGTATTGAGTGATCCAATAAATGCCCCGTCATAGTTTCCATCCAGGCCGCCCAGATGTGTGGCCCCATTCATAAAGGCAAAACAGGCTGCCAACTGCTCCGTTCCCCAACGGTTTCTCTGGGACGGGTGCCTCCTCGCCTCTGCCTCATATATCTTGGTAAGCCATTCCCGCTCATCAATCCCGGGAGAATATGTACTCGTTGCGGATCGTAAACCATTCTTTGTATTATCCTTACTGACGGTTGCTCCATTTCGGATAGCCAGGGACCAAATGGTACCCCGAAGGGCCGGGCTGTACTCTTTTATATTGATGCCATAATTGGATAGCATGCCGCGCTGCGCCGGCAGGTAGTAAGCTTCGTAGGCGGTCCGGCTCTGCAGTCCGGCAAATTCATCTGGGTAATTCATGTAAGCGGCATGCCATGCATTGATCAGGGATGCACGGTTTGAATATAACGGCGGGTTTATCATGCTCGGCTTTGTATCCGTTTCCTTCCGGTAACCACTTTCGATGGAAGACATTTCTATGAAGTGCTGGAACGCTCCATAGTGTGCCTGATTATAGGATACGCAAAATTTCAAAAAATCCACCAGGGAATACCCGATATCGAACTGGTAGCAGCCATATGCATATCCGCCATCGCTTCCGGCAAGGTTAAACCGTTCCCTTCCAGACTCAAATACCGTCCAGCCGGTCCAAACCGTTCCTCCCGGCACCTGCATGACGATCCCATTATCAGGTCCATACCCGGACGAATCTGCAAAATAAGCATCATCTGAGGAATCATCGGTACTTTCATCAAGCAAATTCAAATATGGCCGGAAAAAGTAAACCTGTCTCGCCGACCGGTAGCCGGTATTTGCCAATGGTTCATATACGGTGCCGTATTTTTCCCCTTTTGCATGGATTACCTGCCCATTTCCCGCATACATCATCATGTGATTACCAGATGGTCTCCCATACCAGATTACATCTCCAGGCTGAAGATCCGCTTCCTCTATAAACTGTTTGTTTCTAGTCGCAAAATCCTTCCACCCAACCGTTGTCATGCACCACTGCGCTCCCATGATAGCCAGCCTCCTGATAACAGCGCGCAACCATGGATGAACAGTCCCAGGATCCTTCCAAGGTTCTCTTTGCCTGGCTGTAAGACCAGTTCAAACGTGACCTCGCTATCGCAACCGCCCGTTCCCCGATTTTATTATAGAATGAGATGTCTCCAAAGGCCCACGAATCATTTCCCGTGTTGAACTCCATATTGAACAGACTCTTCAGTGCATATTTCATGTGGTATACCGATGCAATACCAATTCCAACCGTTCCTAATGCAACAAGCACCACACTGATTATCACAAGCCACTTTAATTTTTTTATCATTCGTCCGAATATCCGTTTTTTCATAACCGTTTCCTACCTCTAACGCGCAGGAACATCACCTCCTGTCCTTCATTTTTCGATCATCGCAAAGCAGATTGTCCTTTCATCCCTGCTTCCATAACTGCAAGTCACCAGTGCAAGCATTTTCTTTTGAATTTCTTCTTCCGGCAATCCTTTCCATGAATTACGGCACCATTCTTTAAAAAGCAGTTTCTTTTCCACCATTTGCGATGGTTCAAAATTTTTTGCTGAACAAACGATGGTTCCGATCACGCTGTATCGCTCTTGCCTGTCTGGGAAAAATAAAGAGATTGATTTATGGGCATTCAGAAAATCGGCATCCGTATACCTGACGATATCTTTAAACATCGTCCCATTGCGCATATGATGGCCATAGAGAACGACCAGATGCTCCTCTGCAGCAGAGGAATTGGCACCATCCAGCATAATGGCACCAAATGCCCGCTTCTCACCTTCTGCCGAATGTTTCATATAGTATTCGTTATCACCGGCCCGCCAGCAAATGGGATAATCGATCGCTGTTCCAGGAATCTGTATCCAGCCAACAATATCCGGGTTGATACTCTTTAAGACTTCAAAATCTATCGGTGAAGTATAAAGCACCGTTTCTTCCCTGGTTGGTCCATTCCCCTTACGCCCCTCCTCTTCTGATAGGTTTCCTTCATTTCCGGGAAATGCTGCCTGTTTCAAATGCTCCTGTTCCATGCGCGCCTCTATATAAGGAGACGATCCCTGATAAACACAGATACCTGCTGCCAGGATCAGCAATAGGACAACGGTCTTTCTAATCATTGCATAATCCTCTCCAGTCAATCGGCGTGCACCGCTTTTCTGTATGGAATGGAACTTTATATGTTTCCCCTTCCTGATGTTCTCCTGTACGGTATATAAGGAATGGGATATACTGCACCTTGCTTTGTTCCTTCACATACAGGTCCATTCGTATCCAGGGCCGTACCGGTCTCTGAAGTGCCTGAAGGAATTCTGAATAGTGAAGCATGATATAATCCTGTGTAGAGTTCATCAGAAAGGGAACCGACTCAAAAGCATACCCGGTACCGAGTGCTGTCATTGCCGGTGCCACCTTTTTTGCAAGTAAGGCCATTCCCATGGCTGCCTGATCCGTGATGTGCTCCTCACTGCCCCACTGGTTATATAAAGTCCCTTCTTTCAGATAGCTCCCGTCAGCCAGTTCCTCCCTGTCATTCATCAGCATAATCATAATGGTATTCTCTCTGGCGGTCGGCGGAAGCCGTACATAATCTCTTGCCCGGATAAGGCCGCCCATATCAGAACTCAAATTTTCAATCAGGACCGTAAGCTCACCAACCATAAATACGCATCGGTAAACTGTTCCAATTCCTTCAACATCCTGTTCTTCAAACAGCGGAAGGGCATACACGGATGAAACTTTTACATTTTCCATGGTAATACCCAAATGATAAAGAAAGACTCCAAACTGATCCCGGAAGTATAGCTCCGGGAATAAGTACGGAATTTCCTTTTCAAAATCCTGATGGGAATTGCAGGAGAGGCTCATTCCATTCCTCAGCCCCGCCAACGCATACGAATTATTCTTTCTGATCTGTTCAAACAGATCCATTCTCTTTTTCAGAGCATACTGCCTGCTGTATTCTGTTCTGGATGTTTCCAAATGATTTCTGCAGAAATCCGATATTTCTGCCATACAAGCTAAGATTTCTTTCTCTCCGGCCTGTTCCCGATTACTGCACTGCTCCTTTAAAACATGCAAAAAGAATTCTGCATCTCGATAAAACTGTTTCTTTTCATAGCCAAACGCCTCACATTCTTTTACCTTTACCAGGGCCTGTTCCATTTTTTTCAAAGTTACAGAAGCATCCGGATCCTGTTGCCTGCAGATAAAGGACAGAAATGGCAGCAGCGGCTGTTGATAACGTTTTATGGATTCAAATTTTAAAAGATCTGTCTGCTGAAGATCATCCGCAGGATCATTGCTGAAAACAAACATCACATTGATTGCCTGATGCAGGGAGATTTGCCGCATTCGGCGGTTTACCTGTGCATACGCATTGCATTTAAAAAGTAATCCACCATGCGTACTTACCCGCTCTGTTCCCATATCAATCTCTATACAAAGTGGACGTTCTTCTAAGTGATCCGTGCATCGGTATGACAATTTTAGATCTGCAAAGATATCTCCACGCTTCTTCGCCTGGCCGCCATACTCCCGCATCATTTCAACTGAATACGGAACTTCAAACTCCAGCTGCCTCCATTTCTCTCTATAATTAGAGAGTACCATTTTCAGCGCCGCTGCGATCTCTGCTTCCTTATGCGGGGATAATTCCATATTTGTCCTGCCTGCAGCATACGTATCCAGAACCGAAACCATGTTTTGAACGGTTTCTCCTTGGAAATATTCGTTTATCAATTCGTAAAGATGCTTCTTTCCAGCCTGAGTAATGGAATACAGCCCTTTCTTCCGCGCTCCCCTTTGTTCCTGCATTTTTATCCAGCCCCGTTCAATGCACGTTTTGACCGTCCGCTGCCCCATACTTCCAGTTTCCTGAATGCACGGATCAATATGCTGAATCAGGAATAGAATCATCTTCCGCCTGAGGCGCTTATATTTTAAAAGCAGAGCCAGAATTAAAATCACCCTTGCATCTGTCCGGCCAGGCCTGGAACTTGCAAATACACTGTTTTTTAAAATCTCATCGTAAATCATTCGAAGATGTAACATGTACCACCTCATCTACTCTCATTTATTTTTAATTTTTTCTCATACATATTTCATTGTGTCTGACCTCTGAGTTTTCGGCTCTAAAAATATCTTTTATATGTATCCTTTTACAATGATCAAAAACCCTTTGTTTCAGCATTTTATATGGTTTTCCCGCCCGCATAAGCCCCATGTGCATGGCACAGTTTCTTCTGTTGTACATGGCACAACATAGTTATGCCATGCACGGGCCGCTGCGTTTCACACCTGGGTTATGCCACGCACATGGCACAAAATCCGCCCTATATCTTTCAAATCCAGTATCGTTTTATCACTGGCATCCTGCATCCGCTTTCAGACAGCAAATGCGCATACCGGCTCATTAATATCTGATCCATTTCATCAATGATATGACGGTTTCTGGTATCAACTATCAACGAAAAACTGCTTGTATTCAGCGCCACCAACTTTGCATTAGAACGTATAAAAATCGGTTCTGTTAATGCCTGCACAATGGTATATCTTGTTATCAGAAGTATGTCTTGTAGTGCATTTTGTGGGATCAAATCCGGAGAAATTTCGTAACACATAAAGGTCTGATCCTTCTTCTTTTCTTCTAAATCAAATGGCGAAAACTCGCATGACAGGAAGGTCTTTCGGCACAAAAAATCTCCATTCTGACATTCGCGTGATGTGCCAAAAGCATATTCTACATTCACATAATGTCGGTACAGCTTTCTTATATCTTCCGATAACAGCAGAGGTTCTTTGCTTGTGACATAGCGCTTATATAGTGCTGTCACGGAATACACATTACTGTTATCGGGAGCAGTTTCTTTCACTATATCTGCCATTGGCTGCAACTGGTCTGTCCCCTGGACAGCATTATAAAGAGCCGATAACGAATAAACTTTTACCTTTGGCCGGATATATCCAAGTCCGTTCATGGAAAGGATACGCCACACAAGGTATACCGAATATGTATAAATTGGCCGCCGGATCACATGAAGCAGATACTCAAACACAAGTGGTTTAATCATCTTTTTGTTCAGAAAATAGGCACATCTTCGTGACGCAACCGTTATGAATAACCCTTCCTGCCTTCCCCGCTTCGCATAATCCATGGTCAGCCATTCTTCCAAAGATACTACGGCGCAAAACGGCAAAAAGTCTTCACTGTGTATGTCTATCACATCCCCGTCTTCCACAATCAGCGCGCCTTCATCTGTCATAAATACCACCGAAACCTTTTGAATTTTCACTATTTGCGCTGTATTTTTATCCGATCCTGCTTCTGTCCAGCTCTCTGATGCCTGACTTGTATGGTCAGAACCTGGCAAAAAATCCAGCATATGTTCCGCATTTTCTGGCATAGTTTCTGCTGTTTTCAGTAATTTCATTGGAACTTTTTCTCCTGGAAATGTCTGCTTTTCTCGGATTTCCAAATGCGCCTGAGAATTATTTTTTACCAAATCCAACGGCAATTTATGATTATTTTTATGGGCGTCTGGAGCGGACTTACTGAAATTTTCCGGGCAGTTCAGTCCCGAAGTTTTCCGTTCTTCCTTAGCTTCATGCCCTAAAAATCCTGCACTCATACTCGCCTGACTCATCAGCTCCTCCAGTGATAAAGCCGGCCTGTCGCTGTATGTAGGAACCAATATTTTCTTTTTATGAGCGCATTGTGCTTCTTCAGGACATAGCTGTCTATCATCTTTCTGACCAAATTCCACCGCTACTGCCTCAAAAAACAGATACGAAATCTCATCGTATATACAGATATCTTCAAAAAATTGTTGTCGTTCACGTCCCTGGTAAGCAGGCGCGGCGCGAAGCTTTTTCAAACAATCCTCATACCTTTTTGCTGAGCATACCTCATTCTCTATTAAAATTGCATCCAGTAAATTCCGCAGAATTTTCCTGGCTGCCAAGACATATTGCTCTGGCAGTATTCCCCGATTTTCATTTAATATATGATCCAGCAGCTTTTCTTTGTCATATAGGAATGAAGCAGAGGTACGCTTCCTGGCATCTTTGAACGCTTTATATAGCTGTTCTCCTAAGGGTAATAAATAACCCTTTATGTGCCCCATCTGCTCTAAAATGATGCAAACCTGCATGTGAAATACATTCCTCCGTATCATTGAAACAGTCGGATTATGATACATGTAGCGCAGCACCTGCAGTTCCGCGTTAAGCTGACAATTGCAAAAATCTTTCGAGAATTCACATATTTTGCAAAGATCTACTTCCTGACATTCCGGTTCAAAGTGAAAGTTTTTATCCACTTCTACGCACTGAAATGACAGTTCCCCATATGTCTGGTATAAATCAGAAATGTAGGCTGCTTCTGGCTTTGTGTCTACCATTTTCATGTTCTTTAACTCTTCAAACACATAATCACACTGCTCCTTCGTGTATCCACATGAAGCGCATTTCTGAATTACATAGATATTTTTAAGTGCTTGATCTGCTATCCATGCCACCTTAAACAGGCATGGGCATCCTTTGATATAGTGCATTTATTTTCCTTTCTGCTGCATTCTTAAAACACATAATACTTTGGAATTTTGTCACATCCCGGAACTGGATAATGTGGCTTGATCACATGTTTCCCCTGCCGTATCAGTTCACTCACCTCTGCCAGTTCCTCCTCCTTTCCACCAATCAGACCATATTCATTCAGATAAAACAGGGTGAAGCTTGCAAATTCAAGGACACGTTTTGCATCCTGCTTTCCTGCAGTTGAGGTCTTCGTAATTTTGTCATAATGACCCTTTTTAAATGGCACGATTTCTTTCACCTGAACAAACCCGGCAATGCAACAGACCATACGGTCACTACGGTATACGGCAGAAGAGAGTTTCTCCCACTTCACGCGAGGAAGCGAAATATTAAAATTCCCATAATCATTCTCACAAATCAAATATATCTGAGCGCCATACTGATCGCTGATTTTACGCACCCTTCCACAAAAGAATGCCGTTTCTCCAATCTTTGTCCTATGGGTAAGTATAAGTGAACTGTTGATCGAGATCATCGCACCAGCTGGGTCCTCATACTGATATAAGCCATATTCGTACTCCATCTGGGAAAGCACAGCATCCGCCGTCATTTGCACTGTCTGTGCACACATTTCAAATGCTCTGGCCGCAATGACCGCATTTAGGATTGTTAGATCAAATCGCTTCCACTTGTACAGGTCAAGCACTTCTCCAGAGTATATGCCGGTTTCCTTTCTGGCCCCTTTTTTGCACTTAAAGGCAACCGGAATGGAAAATCCATGCCCATAGATGAACGGAATGATACCGGCGGCTTCCGAATACTTAGCAAGCTGCTGAACGTATTCTACGCATGCTGCTGCATGTCTGCCACGTAAAAACTGAAGTTCCAAATTTTCATTGATAGTCACTTCCGCCTCATCCTCTCTGCAGCAGCACCGCAGCACCTTTCCTGTTTCTAATTCTCTTTTGATCCTGGAACGAAGTGCTAAATGATATAATACCGTTGGATATAAATAGCGTCCTTCTTCTTTTTCACCTAATTTCAATACTAAAAAACCGATTTTCTGCTTCAATACAGCCTCCTTAAATTCTTTTAAAAAAAACTGCGCATGGCTGTGACACCATACGCAGCTAAATCTACCTTCTTCGTCCACGTTTCGGGCCGCGATGCCACCGACTCGAAACGTGCTCAGGCTCTTCGGCATCTTTCGTTCTGCGCCTGACAGCGAGATATAATATGATTGCGATAAACAATAGGAAAAATACAACCGCCGTAATGTACGGATGCTTTTTTACAGTTTCTGCTATCTTTTTCAGAAACTTTATCATCTCTTCCCATAGGTTTTTAAGCCAATCCCAGCGATTGGATCCCGATGATTTTGATGTGCTTTCCGGCATAACAGAGGCATCCTTTGGCAGCAGTTCATACTGTGCACGGATCCGATACCCCTCTTCTTCCGGCAGGGTAATCACATCTTCATATGAAATTTCCAGATCGTAAACCAGCTTTTTCCCATACGCAACTGCGTTCCGATACAGAATCCCATTCTGCTCATACATATTACCGGCCCAGGCCGTATGGTCGATCTGGTATGCGTCCTTTGGCACGCCGATCAGCTTTAACAAAAGCCCCTCATTGCCCGCAAACGGATCTGCTGTCTGATTGAGTGATATCACCTCATTTCCAATCTGGAATAGTCCTGAGTCCGCATGTTCTACGACAATATCAAACGTAAAGGAATCTTCCCAGCGTTCATTTACCCGCTTTGTCTCTGTAACCGGTAACGTATAATCGGTTACCGTTTGAAACGGATTATCTGCAATTTCTACCTTATAAGTTTCCGAGATCTCGTCAATTCCTTCATAATCTTTCAGCAGCAACGTATCCTGGATATGCTTTTTTCTTCCGGAAAGAGTTTGTTCCTGCACCTCATAATCCACTAATCGGTATGTATCATTGCCTTCCACATGTTCTTCCTCTGGCAGATATGGATCCTGATCCGCATCCTTTGGAAACACCTGAGAATAATATACATAACTTCCGTCGGTCTCTCCCGGACCATAATATGGCCGCTCTTCAAATACTTCTTCCACGGTGGTAATCGCATCATCTGCGTCGCTGACCTGCTTTTCCGTTTCAGAAGACACCGCTGCATTCATATCCTCTGTAGTATTCTGCGTCTGGTTTTCTGATACCTGACTCGCCATGGTTTTCCCGGCGGGACTGGCAAATACCAGTACCGCCGTAAACATCAGGGCGCTAAAATATCTACGCCTCATCATCTTTTTTCTTTCCTTTCCTTCGTCCGATAAGCACCAGTCCCCCTGCGCCTATCGCAAAGATGGTTGCCAGTACATACCATTTGAATGAATCTGTAGTATCTCCTGCCTTCGGTTGCTTCAGCCAGTCTGGAACACCCAATCCATAGGATCCGCTGCTTCCATTCGTGCTCTCATAATGCGCATAGATCCGCCCGATACCAACCTTTTTATCAGTTTTTTCATTATAAAGTGTTGTTTCCCCAGCGATGGTTCCGTCATATGAAACAAGGAACTGCCATGGTGCTTCGGACCGCTCATATCCGTTTGCCGGCTCGATCTCCACGATACGGTAAGTTCCTGCCTTACCGGCCAGAACCTTGCACGCTCCTGTTTCATCCGTTCTGCCATGAAATACCACCTGGCCGTCCGGATCAGTC
>OGMY01000653.1_pt1 | contig 11762 bp, 8 predicted proteins | sample 1573371 | NCBI WGS metagenome assembly OGMY01 (sample SAMEA2581879, study PRJEB24529) | metagenome | biome: Human gut stool | place: China | collected 2011 | reverse complement strand
TCATTCATGGCAAAGTCATATACCTTCCGCAAGGTCAGGCCTGCGACTTGCGCCTCCTCTTCTCCACAACCCGCACTTTGCTTGTTTAAAAGGACATCGCCGTTACGGGCTATATATATAAAGGTGGTATGGCCGCCGGCTATAATGGCAGTGGCTTTATTCCCGCCGGATTTGCAGCACACCTCGATATAAAGCTTTTCCGTGATATTCTTTTTCAGCGATATATCGATGCGTTTTTCGCCGATAAAGCGTTTTCCCTCTTCTACGGCGGCAGGATTGCTGTCTTTCAGCACTTCCAACTGATACTCCGACTTACCTATCAGCGCTCCCAGGGCTATAGCTATGGGCAGTCCAATCATACCTGTGCCGGGAATGCCCACTCCCATTGCGTTCTTCAGGATATTGGCACTCAACAAGACATCTATTTTCTCCGGCTTTGCACCCAAGGTTTCGGTTGCTTTCGCCACACATAAGGCAACAGCAATGGGTTCCGTACAGCCAATGGCAGGAACTACTTCGCGCTGTACCAAAGCAATTATTTGTTTTCTTTCGGCTTCAGTCATACCATATATATTTTTATTCAATCTTTATACAAAGATATACGGAATAACAAATAAATACCAGAGTTTACCGCACTTTTTTCTTCTTGTACCTGTTATTACAAAATAATAGCGTATTTTTGCAAACTGCTAAACTGTATTTATTTATCAACATTCAAAAAAGAAGGATATGAATTTTAAGAAGTGGACTACTGCTCTCATGCTTGCCTTAGCCGTTTCGTCCTGCATACAAGACGAAGCGCTCAACTCCGAAGCAGCCATTGACGCCTGTACAGGCGCGGATGTACAATTGGCTCACATCAACAGTGACTCTAAAGAAATAAACATATATGTACATAAAGGGGCAAACCTTGCCAAACAGCAACTGCTGTTTACGCTGCCCGACGGTGCCACCATCAAGGCAGACGAACATTCACCGAATGACATCCTTAACAATTACGATTTCAGCAACGAGTCTCACTCCCGCACCTTCACCGTCACTTCCGAAGACGGCGAATGGACCGCTACCTATACCGTAAAAGTAGTACCTGCCGAAATGCCGGAAACATTCCATTTCGAAGACCTGCTCCCCTCTGCCGGTACTGAATACGACATTTTCTATGAGTTCGAACCCGGAACTTCAACCAGTGTTTCACGCGTAGCACAATGGTCCAGCGGCAACCCCGGCTACAAACTTACCGGCATGACAGACAACCGCACCGGCTATCCTACGCAACAGGTTGCCGACGGCTACCGCGGCAACGGACTGAAACTGACCACTTGCGACACCGGAAGGTTCGGAGCCATGGTGCAAATGTATATTGCCGCCGGAAACCTGTTTATCGGTTCCTTCGACCTGGCAAACGCACTGAAAGATCCTCTGCGTGCCACCAAGTTCGGCATACAGTATTACAAACGCCCCATAGCGTTGAAGGGTTACTTCAAATTCAAGGCAGGAGAAGTTTATACCGATGAAGGCGAAGTACAGAAAGACATGAAAGACCGTTTCGACATTTACGCCATACTGTACGAAGCAAACGAGAACTCCTTTATGCTGGACGGCAGCAACAGCCTGACTTCCGAAAACATCGTAGCCAAAGCCCAAATCAGTGAAGAGGCTGCTGTAGAAACCGATGAATGGACAGCATTCGAGTTACCTTTCGAACCTATGAACGGTAAAGAGATAAACAAGTCGAAACTGCAGGACGGCAAGTACAAATTAAGCATCGTCCTCTCCTCCAGCGTGAAAGGCGCGTACTTTAAAGGGGCAGTCGGCAGCACATTATACGTAGACGAATTAGAACTTATAAGCGAAGAAATCTGATTATAGAATATGAAAAAGCATCATTTTATTTGCACGATAGCCGTACTGCTGGTAATGGTAGCCAACGTACAGGCACAAGAAGAGAGAAACAAAAGTCTTATCAACTCCTATCTGCACGGTTGGGAATACAACATTAAAGCCGGATTCAATATCGGCGGTACATCTCCCATTCCCCTGCCCAAGGAGATACGCAAGATAGACAGCTACGCACCGGGTATCGCCATTGCCATCGAAGGTAATGCCACCAAGTGGTTCGACGAAAAGAAAAAGTGGGGACTTACCCTGGGACTGCGGTTGGAGAACAAGAACATGACTACCGAAGCCACCGTAAAGAACTACGGTATGAAAATCATCAATACCAACGGCGGAGAGCTGGCAGGTCTTTGGACGGGTGGAGTCAAAACCAAAGTGAAGAACTCCTACCTCACCATTCCCATCCTTGCCGACTACCGCATCAGCAAGCGCTGGATAGTATCGGCAGGTCCGTACTTCTCCTATCTGCTGGAAGGCAACTTCTCCGGACACGTGTACGAGGGTCACTTGCGCACGCCCGACCAGACCGGTTCCAAAGTGGAGTTTACCGGTGAAAGCATCGCAACTTACGATTTCTCCAACGAGCTGCGTAAGTTCCAGTGGGGTATCCAATTCGGGGGCGAATGGAAAGCGTTCAAGCATCTCACCGTGCATGCCGATGTAACGTGGGGATTAAACAATATCTTCCAGAAAGACTTCGATACGATAACGTTTAATATGTATCCTATCTATCTGAACTTAGGATTCGGGTATGCATTCTAAACAAGATTTTTTCGTTTTTTGTCGTCACTCGTCACTTTTCGTCTTAATACACTAAGAACAAGAGTATTAACGGGTAACAATAAGTTATATTAACGGTGATGACCAATATTGGTCGTCACCATTTTTTCTATAGCACCTTAAATCAAAGAGAGCTATCATTCTGTTATTCAGCATAAAGCGAAAAGATTATTCTTCTCATATAAAAAATGTGAAAATCTTCGTTTTCTCCCTAATATCCTACATTTCGTACGAATTATTCCACTTAACATCAGCACTTGGTGCTTAATGTATCGAAAAGTGGTACTTATATTATATTGATAACACACTTTTTAAAGCTGTCATAAAAATATTCTTTTCCTATATTTCATAGTATTTCGCAGCCGCTAAAGTAGACCTTTACAGTTCTAAAGTAGGCCTTTACGGCTCTAAAGTAGACCTTTATGATGCCCGAACAAGTAGTGATGATTAATTGGGAGCGTCACTTTTTACAAAACTTATCATTCTTAATAACTATATTATTTTTCAACATGCTATACATAAAAGTGACGAGCAACAAGAAAAAAGAAACAAATGAAAATGTGTCGTAATGAACGATATCCTTCTTTGTGCATAAAAAAAGGTGCGCAATTTTGAACGCACATCTGTGCAGTTCAAATTGACACACCTTCATTTACTTATATTAGATATACTTATAAATCAAGAATAAAATTCATATTTAATTATTATTCACTGATAATAGATACATTATCCACAAATAGCTTACTACCAACGGCTGCTTCATAATTTGCTCCATCTTTACTTGCAGAGAATATAACCGCAAACTTATATTTTTTTGTAGCATCATATTCCTTATGATATGTCAATTTTAGAGAGAATGGAGTATAAGTTTGTTGGTCTTTACTGTTAAATATAGCAGATGCAACAATATTTTCTGCCGTATAAATATTTCCACCATGCAATGTTTCCTCTTCATTTTCTATTTCATAGAGAACAGCTGATATAGCACATTCATCTTTCTGATCTACTTCTACACCCTCTTTATTATAAAAAGGAGCCCCCCCTATATACTTAAAAAATCATTGTACTTCCAAAGGTTTATCTGGAAATTGTTTACCAAATTTGGTACTCAACATAGGATCACCTTCCGTCACAGCAGCGAAGCCATTAAAAGTACCTAAAAAGACTGTAGCAGCAGTAACTTTAGGCACAGGTGTCCCCAAAATATCTCCACCAGTCGTAAATACCGACTCCATTAAAATAGCTTGATTACTAATAGCATCATCGGTAGGACGCACCGGATAATCACCTGTATAAGTAATTCCACCCAACATACCCATAGTTTTAATCAACATAACAGCTTGATTACAAGATGCCCAAAGAGGATTCTTATAGTCATTACCAATTACAGGGAATTGTGCTTTTTCGTCAGATTGACTGAGATCCTTAGTCCAATCATCAAACGAATATTCTCTCACTTTTTGAGTACCAGCAACAAAAGCTGTATATGTCTTCATTTGAGAATAATCTTCAGAAAGGACAGTATAAACTACTCTATTTCCATTTGAAAAGTCTTTTGCCTCTCCACTCTTCGGCGTAACAATAGCCCCTTCAGAAACAGTAATAATAGGCGCTAAAGCTGATAAATCAGCGGCTGTAGCCTTTTCATCCACTTTAAATATGATGGTTCCATCTTCTTCATTAATAACCGGTTGCCCTGTCACCAATTCACTTTCGAGAGTAAAAGCCGTAATTTTAGCCTCACTATTTTCAGAACCAGTCAATTTTGTACCAGTATAAGTCACTTGTACTTTTTGAGATGTACTGTTAAGTTTAGCAGCTATATCCAAATCGACCGTAATTTTACCGGCTACAATTGTACCTACAGCTTTTACATCAGCAGTAAGCTGATACTTTTCTATATTTAAAGATTGAGTTCCAGTGAAAGAATAAGAGTTATCTTTTTGACTCAATTGGCAATCCTTCAATTCAATATTACCCAAATCCATAGTCATTAAAGTAAAATCTGCCAACAACAAATTTATAGCAGAATTACCAGCTTTGGATATAGTAATATTTTTAGGCATATCAGATGCTATTGGATTTCCGTCCAGTTTTATATCCAATGTACCTTTATAGTTACCGGCCATCTCACTTTCAATGACCTTAGAATAATCCGGCGCCTCATCGTCATCGCTACAAGCGGTAAATAAACTCATTGAACAAATCAATGCGAATAAATAAAACAAATTTTTCTTCATACAAATACTTGTTTAGTTAATAAAATCCCTACATAGTTAAGGGTTAGTTAATATTCTCTTTTATATCGAGGGTGCAAAATAACAGTTTTTAAAGCCTTTAAACAAGGTCTTTAATAAAAAATAGATGTCCTTTTTTTCATATAGGAAGAATTATAAGCATTCTTTACATTATTAAATACTCTTACATGTTTCCGCAAAAAGATACGGTTTCAAACAGTATTTTTATTCTCTAAAAGTCGGGAAATAAAAGATTTATTGTCATTTTTGAAACGTTTTACAAAAAAAATTGTTACCTTTATAAAGTCAAAGCCTTTTATAACAAGGCAAACTGGCACATTAACCTCATTATAAACCCTTAAAGCAATTGATATGTTCAACTCATTCGGCAATATTCTCCGCCTTACCAGTTTCGGAGAATCACACGGTAAAGGCATAGGCGGCGTAATAGACGGATTCCCCGCAGGAATCACCATCGATATGGACTTCGTACAATCGGAGCTCGACCGCCGGCGACCGGGGCAATCACGCATCACTACCTCACGCAAAGAATCCGACAAGGTGGAATTCCTTTCCGGCATCTTCGAGGGCAAGTCCACCGGATGCCCCATCGGATTCATTGTGTGGAACGAGAACCAACACTCCAACGACTATAACAACCTGAAAGAAGTGTACCGCCCCTCGCACGCCGACTATACATATAATGTAAAATACGGAATACGCGACCACCGTGGCGGCGGACGCTCATCGGCACGCGAAACCATTTCGCGCGTAGTGGCAGGCGCATTGGCAAAACTCGCCTTGAAACAGCTTGGCATCCGCATCACCGCATACACCTCGCAGGTAGGTCCCATCAAACTGGAAGAAAACTATACTGCCTACGACCTCGACCTGATTGATACCAACCCGGTGCGTTGCCCTGACCCGGAGAAAGCCAAAGAAATGGAAGAGCTTATCTTCAAGATAAAGGGCGAAGGCGATACCATCGGCGGCGTGGTGACCTGCGTTATCAAAGGATGCCCCATCGGACTGGGACAACCCGTATTCGGTAAGCTCCATGCAGCACTTGGAGCAGCCATGCTCAGCATCAATGCAGCAAAAGCATTTGAGTATGGAGACGGTTTCAAGGGATTAAAGCAGAAAGGCTCGGAGCAGAATGATGTGTTCTACAACAATAACGGACGTATCGAGACCCGCACCAATCATTCGGGCGGTATACAAGGTGGAATCAGTAACGGGCAAGACATCTATTTCCGTGTAGCCTTCAAACCCGTGGCAACCGTACTGATGGAGCAACACACCGTGAACATTGACGGTGTAGACACCACCCTGAAAGCCCGAGGACGCCATGACCCGTGTGTATTGCCACGCGCAGTACCCATCGTGGAAGCAATGACAGCAATGACATTGTTGGATTATTACCTGATTGACAGAACAACACAACTATAATATTCACCCATGGAAATAAAGAAATACATCACCGAGAACGAGCCTAAAATGCTGGAAGACTTGTTCAGCCTCATTCGCATTCCAAGCATCAGTGCCAAACCCGAGCATCACGACGATATGCTTGCCTGCGCCGAACGCTGGGCACAGTTGCTGCTCGAAGCCGGAGCGGATGAAGCCCTCGTAATGCCCTCCAAAGGTAACCCGATTGTTTTTGGACAAAAAATCGTAGACCCGGACGCCAAGACCGTATTGGTATATGCCCACTACGACGTGATGCCAGCCGAACCTCTCGAACTTTGGAAAAGCGACCCCTTTGAACCGGAAATACGCGACGGACATATCTGGGCACGCGGTGCTGATGATGACAAAGGGCAATCTTTCATACAAGTGAAAGCGTTTGAATACCTCGTACGCAACGAACTGCTGCAAACCAACGTAAAATTCATCTTCGAAGGAGAAGAAGAAATCGGTTCGCCCAGCTTAGAAAGCTTCTGCCAGGAGCACAAAGAGTTGCTGAAAGCAGACGTCATTCTGGTTTCGGACACCAGCATGCTTGGTGCAGACCTGCCTTCACTGACCACCGGACTGCGCGGACTGGCCTATTGGGAAATAGAAGTGACCGGCCCCAACCGCGACCTGCACAGCGGTCACTTCGGCGGTGCTGTTGCCAACCCCATCAATGTGCTTTGCCAGATAATCAGCCAAGTGACGGACGCAGAGGGACGTATCACCGTACCGGGCTTCTATGACGATGTGGAAGAAGTTCCCCAAGCCGAGCGCGACATGATAGCCCGCATTCCTTTCGACGAAGAGAAATACAAAAAGGCTATCCATGTAAAAGCACTTTTCGGAGAGAAAGGTTACAGTACGCTGGAACGTAATAGTTGCCGTCCGTCTTTCGACGTATGCGGCATCTGGGGCGGATATACGGGTGAAGGGTCCAAGACCGTGCTCCCATCCAAGGCATACGCCAAGGTATCCTGCCGGTTGGTTCCCCACCAGGACCACCACAAGATATCCCGGCTCTTTGCCGACTACATTCTGGACATAGCGCCGGATTCAGTACAGGTAAAAGTCACTCCGATGCATGGAGGCCAAGGATATGTATGTCCCATCACCCTACCCGCCTACCAAGCCGCCGAAAAAGGTTTTGAAAAAGCTTTTGGAAAGAAACCGCTGGCAGTGCGTCGGGGTGGAAGTATCCCCATCATCTCCACTTTCGAGCAAGTACTGGGCATCAAAACCATTCTGATGGGCTTCGGGCTCGAATCCAACGCCATCCACTCACCTAATGAGAATATACCGTTGGACATCTTCCGTAAAGGAATAGAAGCTGTTGTCGAATTCTACCTCAATTATAAATAAAACAAGAAAATCAGGATGAAAGACTTCCAAATTCAAGCCATCGGCCTGATGTCCGGCACTTCCCTTGACGGGCTGGACGTATGTTGTTGCACTTTCCGGCAGCAAGCCGGAAAATGGTCTTTCCACATAGACTGTGCAAAAGGCTATAGCTACCCCGACGCCATGAAGCAGATATTGGGTACCGGTGCACAGACAATGAGTGCTTTGGAGTTCATCACTTTCCACAGCTCCTATGGAAAGTTTCTCGGTGAACGTGTCAACGAGTTCATGCAAGAATTTGGAGTCCACCCCGATATTATCGCCTCCCACGGGCATACCATCTTCCATGAGCCTCAAAAGAGAATCATGTACCAAATAGGTGACGGAGCCGCCATTGCCGCTGAAACCCGTATACCTACCGTTTCGGATTTCCGGCGGCTGGACATCATGCTGGGTGGGCAGGGCGCTCCACTCGTACCTATTGGCGACCGGTTGCTTTTTGCCGACTACGACTTCTGTTTGAATATCGGCGGTTTCTCCAACATCTCATTCGAGCAGGACGAGCGGCGCATCGCTTTTGACATCAGTCCGGTGAATTACGTCATCAACCATTACTGCCGGCAAATAGGATTGGAATTTGACCGTGACGGCGAGATAGCACGGCAAGGCAACATCTGCCAAGAACTGCTGGACGAACTGAACGGAATGGATTTCTACCATCAGTCCGGACCGAAGTCATTGGGACGGGAGTGGGTGGAAACGCTGGTATATCCCATGCTCGAGCGTTATGGCTTGAGTATGGAGACTATGCTACGTACCTTTTACGAGCATGCCGCCTGGCAAATATCACGCATCATCACCGCCCGCCCCTTGCCCGATGGTAACGGAAAACTGCTGATTACCGGCGGAGGTGCATTCAACAAGTTCCTCATAGAACGTATCGACGCCTTGTGTCCGTGTGAAATCGTGATTCCCAGCCGGCAAATCATAGAATACAAGGAAGCCCTAATCTTTGCTTTCCTGGGTGCCCTCTATATGGCGGACACACCCGGATGCCTCGCCTCGGTGACGGGAGCCACGACAGATAATATCGGAGGGATGCTGTTTAAAATATAGTCAATTTTACCATTATGGAAAAATCAAAAGACACCTGTATGCCGTCTTATCCAGCGAATACCTTCATCGGGCTCCGTGGCTCACTGTGCGTAAGGACCATGTAGTGCTGCCCAACGGCAACCACATCCCCTCCTATTATATATTGGAATATCCAAACTGGGTGAATACCATCGCCATCACCCGTAATGGACAATTTGTCTTTATCCGCCAATACCGGCATGGCATACAAGAAACGTCCTATGAGCTCTGTGCAGGGGTATGCGAAGAAGAGGACGGCTCTCCGATGGTTTCCGCACAACGGGAACTTTTGGAAGAAACCGGCTATGGAAACGGAGTATGGAAAGAGTTCATGCAAATCTCTCCCAATCCAAGTACCCACACCAACATTACCTACTGTTTCCTGGCTACGGACGTGGAGAAAATCTCCGAGCAACACTTGGAAGATACGGAGAACCTGACCGTACACCTGCTTTCCTTGCAGGAGGTCAAGGACTTGCTGCAACAAGGAAGCATCCGCCAGGCGCTGATGGCTGCTCCCCTCTGGAAATACATGGCGGAGAGAATTATTTAATGTGATTACCCTTATTCAAACGGCTTGCGGAATGTACATCCGGATTTCCATTCGGAACAACCGTAAGCCGTTTTCCCCTTGATAACGGTACCTTTTCCGCAAAGCGGACAAGGCTGGCCGACGAAGTCATCAGCTTGTACGGAAGCCTCCGTACTTGAAGCTGCCACAGCGCCCGAAGCCTGCTCCGTCTTTTTACCTGCGGCGGCAGACTTTCTCGGTGTTCTTTTCTTCGGCTCCTTTTTCGGCTTATCGGCAGCCTCTGTCTTGGCAGAAACCTTACTGCCCTTTTCGGGAGCAGGCGCTTGGATGGTGATGTGGCGGTTGCTGTTATCAGAAAGTACACTCATCACGACTTCCGATACCATCTGCTTCAATTCTTCCAAGAATTGTCCGGCATTATATGTCCGCCTTTCTATCTCACGTAGCTTTTTCTCCCAGATACCGGTCAGTTCCGCCGACTTCAACAGCTCCTCATGGATAATCTGTATCAGCTCCACACCGGTAGGGGTGGCTATCAGGTTCTTCTTTTCCTTGCGGATATAGTTTCGCTTGAACAGCGTCTCGATGATGGCTGCACGGGTAGATGGACGACCGATACCGTTTTCCTTCAGCGCATCACGCAGTTCGTCGTTATCCACCAGCTTGCCCGCCGTTTCCATAGCACGCAGCAGGGTGGCTTCCGTATAAGGCCGGGGCGGCTGCGTCCACTTCTCATACAAATCGGGGACGTGCGGTCCGCTTTCTCCTTTCACAAAAGCCGGAAGCACATTCTCCTCTTCTCCCTTCTCCTCTTTCTCCTCCTGCGATTGTGCCGAGGGGATGCCGAAGATAATACGCCAACCCGGTTCCAGAATCTGCTTGCCGGTAGCCTTGAACTCTATGCTCTCTACCTCGCCCAATACGGTGGTAGTGGCAAACTTACAATCGGGATAGAATACAGCAATGAAACGGCGTGCTATCAAATCGAATACGCGACGCTCCATATCCGTCAGATTCTGCGGATGCTGACCGGTAGGAATAATGGCGTGGTGGTCTGTTACCTTCGAGTTATCGAAAACCTTTTTGGACTTCAACAATGCAGTTCCTGTCAAAGGGGCTGTAAATGTCTCGTAATCACGCAGACCTTTCAAGATGCCGGGGCATTTGGGATAGATGTCATCACTCAAATAGGTAGTGTCTACACGTGGATAGGTAGCCACTTTCTTCTCATACAAAGACTGGATGATTTTCAGCGTCTCATCAGCGGAATAGGCAAACTTCTTGTTACATTCCACTTGCAAAGAAGTCAAGTCAAACAAGCGGAGTGGCGCCTCCCTCCCCTCTTTCTTGGTGACATCCGTCACGGTAAAAAGAGAATTCTTAATCTGGTCCAATAAAACAAGCCCACGTTCGCGGTCGGTAATGGGGTCGATACCCCGATTCTCTTCTTCTTTTTTAGGTTTCTTCCCGGCAGCTATAGCCTCTTTCTGCTTCTCGGCTTCCAATACCAGTTCCTCCTCACTTTTCCGGAGGATGGTGGAGAAAGTGGTATCTCGATAGACGGTCTTCAGTTCCCAGTATTGCTTGGGAACAAAATTCTGTATTTCCAACTGACGGTTTACAATCAGCGCCAGTGTCGGCGTTTGCACACGGCCGATAGAAAGTACCTGCCGGTTCTGCCCATACTTCATGGTGTAGAGGCGGGTGGCATTCATCCCGAGCAGCCAGTCGCCAATGGCACGCGACAAGCCTGCTTCGTACAAAGGCTGGAAATCCGACGCATCGCGCAGCTTGGCAAAGCCCTCACGGATGGCTTCCTCTGTCAATGAAGATATCCAAAGACGTTTCACCGGGCAACGTGCCCCGGCTTTCTGCATCACCCAGCGCTGTATCAATTCTCCTTCCTGCCCGGCATCACCGCAGTTTATAATCATATCGGCATGTTGCATGAGGTTCTCTATCGTATGGAACTGGCGCTCGTATGTGGGATTGCTAATCAGCTTAATGCCGAAACGGGGAGGTATCATGGGGAGGCTTCCCAAACTCCATGACTTCCAGTTAGGGGTATATTCATGCGGCTCCTTCAGCGTACAAAGATGGCCGAATGTCCAGGTCACCTGGTATCCGTTTCCTTCGATGTATCCGTCCTTCTTTTCTTTCGCTCCCAATACATCGGCTATGTCACGCGCCACAGAGGGCTTTTCGGCAATACAAACTATCATTCGTTATTCTTTTAGCGGGACAAAGGTAATAAAAAGGGGGCAAGAACGAAACTATAAGCAAGAAACGATAACATAGACCAGGTGATTTTTCTCCCCCAAAGCTGACGTACGGACATAAAAAAAGGAGTACCGCTGTACTCCAACCTTTGTTAACCTTAAATCTAATAC
>OGMY01000636.1_pt1 | contig 11938 bp, 9 predicted proteins | sample 1573371 | NCBI WGS metagenome assembly OGMY01 (sample SAMEA2581879, study PRJEB24529) | metagenome | biome: Human gut stool | place: China | collected 2011 | reverse complement strand
CCTCAGGTTTTCCATGTCCCTTGTAACAGAGGTGCCAAAACAGGTCATTCCTTCTGCAAATGTCCGGGCAGATAAAGTCCTGTAGATCTCCTGTATCCCTTCTCCTTTTTCCGAAAAACAGAGAAGTTTCAAACTGTTATCACTGAATACAGAAACTACATGATCCTCATATCCCTGAAACAGAGCCGGGATCGGATCGGAAACCAGGTTTTCTCCATCCACTGTGATCATCAGCAGCCCGCAGAAATAACCCTTATATTCCCCCAGTCCGATATTTCTTCCATTCAAAGCACTTTCCAGCCAGGTACGGAACAGATTTTTTCTCCGCTCTCCTGCCAGATACTGCTGCAGGCGTACCGCCGTAATGGTCTCCTGGATCGTCTTTTTATCCAAAGGCTTCATCAGATAATCTTCCACTTTCAGCTTTACCGCCTGCTTGGCATACTCAAATTCATTGAAGCCGGTCATGATATAATAACGGGTATCCGGAGATATTTCCTTCCCCAGTTTTATGGCTTCCAGTCCGGAAGGCCCCGGCATCTTAATATCTACATATGCCATGGCGATCTCATGTTCTTCCAGCATTTTTAACATCTCATGGCCATTATAGGCATGAAGGACCTCGTCTTCTTTGGAACATGCCTGGATCAGTGTTTCTATGGAAATATGGATCAGCGGTTCATCGTCGATCCCCAGTATCTTCATGTTTTTCCTCCTTGAAAGGAACGATCAGTACCTGAATGGTTCGTCCATCTATACGGTAAATATAAAGCCGGATATCAGGTCCCCACAGGCTGATCCTGTTTTCTACATTTTTTATTCCAATGGACTCCGGGGAGTTTAATTCTTCCTCTTTAAATCCCACACCATCATCCTCAATAAGAATGTACAGACTGTTTCCGTGACGTTCTGCCTCTACAAACAATTTACATGGAACTTCGCTGGGCTCTATGCCATGGATCACTGCATTTTCCACCAGAGGCTGCAATAACAGCTTTGGCATGGAAAGGGACTTAAACTCTTCCGAACAGTTGATCTCATAGGAAAGCCGGTTTCCAAAACGCAGCAGGCACAGGGAACAGTAATCATTTAAAAAGTCCAGTTCTGCCCCTAAAGTAGTCTCCCGGCTGCGGCTTAACACATACCGCAGCAGATGGGCAAAGGAGTAAAAAGCATCATTTAAAGCCTCCTGCTCCCCGATCTGGTTTAAGGTAATAAAGCTGTAAATGGTATTGATGATAAAATGAGGCTGGATCTGGGACTGGAGCGCCTGTAACTGCAGGTTTTTCTGGGCCAGCTTCAGCTCATATTCATTGCGGATGGTCTCCTGGAGCTGCTTTGCCATGGCATTAATAGAAGTTCCGATCTCATTAAACTCACGGATCACCAATGGCTCACACCGTGAATTTAAGTTGCCCACCTGGAGTTCTCCAAGGACTGCCTTAATATGATAGGTAGGGCGCTCGATCCAGTAATTATTTTTCTTAAACATGGCATATCCCAGGATGGAGCATAACAGACAGCAGGCTGCTGCCATAAACAGGAAAATGGCCATACGGTCTATCACATAGGACGCAGACAGCAGTACATGGACCGTTAGAGGATAATGCTCTAAGGTCTGTGAAAAACACAGCCAGTTTCTGTGGTCATAGTTTACTTTCTGCTGCTTTAAAGCTGCAGTCTGAGTCTTTGTAAGAGGCTTATTGGAATAGATCAGCTGATCTTCGTCATTTGTAAACGCAATGATCAGAGGCGCCTTGCTGGTAAGGCTGGAGAACAGATTTTCAAAATCATCTGTTTTTAAGTTCAGCATGATCACATTTTCCTGATCCTGAAGGAACATGTTGTTTAATTTTCTGGATATGTAAAAACTTCCTGTATCCAGTTCTTCTTCTTCATCTGCCCCTGTCATATCTTTTTCCGGGATAATAGCCACCCGGCCGTTTTTGTCAAGAGCCGACTGATACCAGCTGCGGCCTGTAAGAGGGTGGATGGTTGGAAGATACTGATACCAGTCAGACGTGTTAAAATACAGCACATTTCCGTCTGACATGACTAACATATCCCCAAAATCTTCTCTGGAATAGGTAGTCAGCTGTAAAAGTTTTCCAATTTCTTCTCCTACCTTGTTCTGGTCATAGGGTGTCAGGTCCTCAAAAGGCGTCCTGGACTGAAAAAAGGAATGATAATAAGGTGCTTTTGTCAGGTTATCAATATCGTTAAGATATTTTGTCATGTATGCCGAGATCAGTTTCGTATTATTCTCCGCCCGGCTGCGTATCTCCTGATACTGGTAAGTTCCAAACAGATAGGACACCAGAAAGCTGACCACTACAATTGGAAGGAGACAGCTGAGGATAAAATTTACAAATAATTTTCTGGAAAGGGACTGTACTTTCTTTTGTTTCATATGTAACCTCTTCGTCTGATTAATATTGAATTATAGCACAATTTTATTGCTGGTAAAAGTTTAATTTTTGTCAATCTTTACAAAATTTTTACTTGACTGGAATTTTTCTCATATTATAAATTCCCCAGTATACAAAACACCCGGCAAACCTGTTGGATCTGCCGGGTGTATGTCTGCTTCGCAGCCCCTTGTTTTTGACTGCGCGACTTACTTATTTGAATAATTTAGCTACACGCTCTTCCATGCTGGAAACTGCCTGCTCTGGGGTGTAGTTGTCTTCCAGGATGCACTTCTGGATCTCGTTTGCGAAGATTTCTTTTGCTTCCTGATACTGTGGGATAAATGGTGTCTTATAGGTGCTGTACTGTACCTGATCTACGATGATCTGAAGATTTGGATCTTCTTCTACCATCTTCTTGTATTCTTCAGAGTCTATGCAGCTCTGTCTGGTAGGAAGATATCCGGTACCATTTGCCCAGCGTACTGCATTTTCGGTGTTGGTCATGTACTTTAAGAACTCCCAGCCAGCCTTCTCTTCTTCTTCGCTGTGGCCCTTGAACATTAACAGGTTAGAACCACCTGCAGGATAGGAAAGTGTGGTATCCTGAGGAACTGCACCTACACCAACTTCAAATTCACAGGTCTTCTCTAATCCCTTTAACTGAGCACTGCTCTGCTGGATCATAGCTGCTGTGCCGCCTGCAAATGCATTTCTGCAAGCCTCAGAAGAGTTGTAATCCTGACCGGATGGAACATGCATGGTTCCGTCTGCGATCATTTCTTTCCACAGATACATTGGCGTTTTTCCAGTATCGCCTGCAAATCCGATGCCGTCTTCTGTCTCATTGAAAATGGTTCCGCCTGCGTTCATAACCAGTGACATGTAATACCACTGATCCAGTGGGCAGGAATATCCATAAGAACCGTTTCCAGTAAGAGCCTTAGCGTCTGCCTTTAAGTCATCCCAGGTTACAGGAGCTTCTTCCAGACCTGCTTCTTTGAAACGATCCTTGTTGTAGTACAGTACCGGAACGCTGCGGGAATGAGGAAGGGCTACTAATGCTCCATCATAGTAGGAAGCGTCTAACAGACCTGGCATGAAATCGCTCATATCGTAGTTCTCTTCATCTACGAACTTCTGAAGGTCAACTAACTGATCTGCGTCAGCGAAAATTCCTAACATACCAATCTCCATCTGAGCTAAAACAGGAGCTTCGCCAGCTGCTAAAGCGGCCTGCATCTTAGTACCTGCGTCTGTGTAAGAACCCTGATGTACTGCTTTTACAAAGATCTTGTCCTGGGACTCGTTAAAGGAGTCTGTGATCTGCTGGATCAGTTCTCCGTTGGAAGAACCCATGCAGTGCCAGAACTCGATAGTGATCTTGTCACCGTTATCTGCTGCAGCTGCTTCTGTGCTTCCCTCTGCTGCCTTGGTGTCCTCTGCCTTTGCTGCTGTAGTATCAGCCGGTTTTGCGGAACTGCCGCATCCAGCTAACATACCAGCTGCCATAGCTGCTGCCAATACTCCTGCTACTTTTCTTTTCATTTTCTTTCCTCCTGTGTTTGTTTAATATACTTTTTATTTATAATTTACTTAATACCGGAATATACAAAGGAATTACGGATCTTCTGGCTTGCCAGCATGTATACGATCAGGATCGGCAGTACTAAAACTACGTTTCCTGCCATGATAATGTGCCACATCTGTAAAGTCTCAGAAGATTTAAGGGCTGCGATACCTACAGGCAGTGTACGAAGTGTCTCACTGGAGGTCATGATCAACGGCCAGAAGTAGTTGTTCCAGGTAGAGATGAAGGACAGAAGGCCGATGGTGATCAGAGCCGGTTTTGCCATAGGCATCATTACCTTGAACATGATCTTACGGTTATCTGCATCGTCCAGTCTTGCAGCCTCAATGACTTCCTGAGGGATCTGCATAAAATACTGGCGGAGCATGAAAATACCAAATGGATTGGAAATAAATGGTAATATTAACGGTATAAATGTTTTTAACATCTTCATCCGGCTGAACATCAGGTAAACCGGAAGGAAGGTGATCTGCTGCGGGATCATTAATCCTAACAGTACAATTCCAAAAAAGATATTTTTTCCGAAATATTCATGTCTTGCAAAGCTGTAAGCAGCCGGTACAATGATCAGATACTGGAGAACCAGCACACAAAGGCTGACTACAACAGAGTTTCTAAAATATAATCCAATGGGAACGATCTCAAATACATGAGCGTAGTTTTCCCAGTGAAGACTGGATGGGAATAGGGTAGGCGGGAACTGCAGCGCCTCGGTATAGTCCTTTAATGACGTGCTGACCATCCAGTAAAATGGGAATGCTATGATGACCATAACAGCCACTTTTAAAATAATGTTCAGGATATGGCATACTTTCTGAAAAAGAAGTGCGCCCCTGCTTTCTTCCATGATTTTTCCTCCTTAATTATATCGTAAACTGTGGAAATTTTACTGATAATGTACACGTTTCTTTCCTACACCGAACTGAACGTAGGTCATGATGCATACCAGGATCAGTAAGATCACACCTGCCGCACAGGCCATACCCGGTTTTCCGTAGCGGAAAGCAAAGGAATAAATGTAGTAAACCAGTGTATTGGTAGAGTCTACCGGTCCGCCCTGTGTCATAACGTTAACGGAGTCAAAGATCTTGAAAGATGCAATGGATGCCACAACAGAGGTAAACAGGATGGTCGGTGAGATCATTGGAAGAGTGATCTTGAAAAACACTCTCCACTTTGGAGTGGAATCCAGTTCTGCTGCCTCGTAAATATTAGAAGGAACCGTCTGAAGGGCTGCCATGATCAGCAGTACATAGTAACCAACGCTTTTCCATACCATTACCAGAACCAGTGAAAACATGGAAGTGGATGGGCTGGAAAGAAATGGGAATTTTGCAAATCCCAGCTTTGTGATGACCATGTTTAAAAATCCGGTATCCGGGTCCATCAGCCATAAGAATACGATGGATACGGAAACCATGGAAATAACATGAGGGGTAAAGATAAAGCCCTCTACCATGTTGTTTAATTTCTTATGTTTGGAGCCGTTTAACCATACTGCAATGATCACTGCCAGCACCATGGTCAGACTGACGAACAGTACTGTATAAACAACGGTATTTACAAGTACCATCCGGAATGTTTCTGAACCAAACAGTTCTTTGTAGTTGTCCAGTCCCACGAAGGTTTTCTTCGCGGAGATCAGGCTTCCGGAAAACATGGAATAATAGATCAGGTAAAATACCGGATATACAGTGAAGACAAACAGTAAGATCATTGCCGGCATAGCGGTAACAAATCCCAGCATGCGGTCCCGCTTTTCGCTGACGCTTCGTTTTTTCTTATCCACTGCTTACACCTCCCGGCCTGCAAGTTTTGCAAATCCAGCATGGATCATCAGTCTGCGTTCGTCATCTAAGGTGATCCGCTTTCCATCCTTATCAAACAGATACATGTTCTTTACAGGAATAGACAGTTTTAAGGTGCTTTCGTCTTCTGCTTCATAATCAGATTTTGCCATCAGCTTTCCTGCCGGACTGTCTAAGGAGTAGATGATCTCAGAACCAAGCATTTCCTTGGTAGCGATCTTAGCACTTATCTCTACATGCTCTTCTTCTACTTCTTTTAAGTATACTTTCTCCGGACGGAAACCAACCTGCATTCCTTCCGGCAGAATGTCTTTTACAATGTTCATCTGAGGAGTGCCTATAAACTGTGCTGCATATACGCAGTTTGGATTGTTATACAGTTCTCTTGGGCTGGACTGCTGTACAATGTAGCCATCTTTCATCAGTACAATATCATCTGCCATAGACATTGCTTCTACCTGATCATGGGTTACATATACGAAAGTGGTTCCCAGTTTTTTATGTAAACCGATCAGCTCCACACGCATCTGTCCACGCAGCTTTGCATCCAGGTTTGACAGCGGCTCGTCCATTAAGAATACTTTTGGCTGCTTTACCATGGCTCTTGCAAGTGCAACTCTCTGTCTCTGGCCACCGGAAAGTGTAGCCGGTTTACGGTCCAGGTACTGAGTTAGGCCTACTACCTCGCAGATCTCCTGGACTCTTTTCTTTCTCTCTTCTTTTGGCACTTTCTTGTTTTCCAGACCAAATTCGATATTTTCACGGACTGTCATGGTCGGATACAGAGCATAGTTCTGGAAAACCATGGCAATGTCTCTTTTTCCTGGTGTTAAGTCGTTGATCTTCTTTCCGTCAATGTAAATATCTCCGGAAGTCGGTTCATCAAGTCCTGTGATCATACGCAGTGTTGTGGATTTTCCACAGCCGGACGGTCCTACCAGAACAGTAAAGCTGCCGTCTTCTATGCTTAAGTTCAAATCATCAATGACCATCTGGTCACCAAACTTCTTTGTTACATTTTTCAACTGAATAGCCCCCATGCCATTTCCTCCTGTTTTTCTTCGTTTTATCCTTGGTTTGATCTTGTTTTCAGTTATTTTCGTTATTTGAACATTTTTCATGTTCCTTTGTTGTATCCAATATAACATCTTTGCTTATTTTTCTTCTTTGCTCTTTTTTTAGAAAGCTTTGCTGTTTTTATGAACAGAGCAAAAAATAAACTTAAAGGAATCTTAATTGAATTTTGGGGGCGGGAATGTTACCATGGAATTAACCTGAATATTACTCCATTTACTGAGCTTACAGATATTTATAGATCTTTATAGAAAAGAGGAATCATCATTATGAAAAAAAGACATGTGTATGACCTTGTAATACTCCTTGCAGCCGGTACGATTATGATGTCCGCCTGCGGCAAAAAACCAGATGCGCCTGCTGATACAACAGCGCCCACACAGACCGAGGCTTCCGCAGAGGAAACCACCAAACCAGACGAAACTCCATCCGAAACACAGGTCCCGGAAGATACAGAAAGCACAAAATTCTATATGCTCCAGGGAACGGTTACAAAAGCAGAAAAAGACGGCTCTGCCTTTACCTTACTGGCCGATGACGGAAATGAATATACCATCGCTCTTTCTGATATCCGCGATGTGGAAACAGAGATTGAAAAGAATATCCAGATTGCCATTGCCTGTATGAAAGACGCCTCCGGCGATCCTGAAAAAGCAGCTTATATCGTCGCTTTCCCGGAACAGGAAGAATGGACCATTTCCACTGACGAAGGCATCACCACCAGCAACGCCATGAGCACCTTCATGATCCAGACAAGTGATGGCAGAGAGATCGGATTTATTAAAGATAACTGTCCTTCCGATGAAAACGCGCTTACCAGTGACAGCGGAGACTCTGTGATCGTTACTTATGTTACTTCTGATAATGCGAACTTCCCGTTGGAGATCCGGAAGGGGAAGTGATAAAATCAAAAATCTTTATATAAAATAATTTTAGCTGCCAGATGACTATTGCTTTACAGTCACCGGCAGCTTATTAAAATAATCTATATAATTGTCTCTTTTATAACTCTTTTTTCGTACTTTAACTTATTTTAAGTTATAATGCAATATTAAAGTTAAGATCTCATTTCCTACAGCAGATTTCCATATCTTCCCAGGAAACTTCTGGTTCTTTCATTGTCAGAAGCAAATACCTTTTCCGGTGCTCCTTCTTCTACGATCACACCACCTGCCATAAAGATGACGCGGTGGGAAATATCTCTTGCAAAGGCCATTTCATGGGTTACGATGACCATGGCTATGTGCAGATCTGCCAGGGACTTGATAACCTTTAATACTTCTCCCGTCAGCTCCGGATCCAGAGCAGATGTGGGCTCATCAAAGAACAGGATCTTTGGTTTTAACGCCAGAGCTCTTGCAATGGCTACTCGCTGGCACTGTCCGCCGGATAACTGGCAGGGATAGGCATTTTCTTTATCTTCCAGACCCATTTTTTTCAGAAGTTCCCTTGCTTCTTTGTAAACTTCCTCTTTGTCCCTTTTCTGTACATGGATCGGGGCATCTGTAATGTTCTTTAATACAGAAAAATGGGGAAACAGGTTAAAGTTCTGGAATACCAGGCCATACTGGCTCTGGATCTCTTTTAAATCTTTCTTGTCTGCATAGTTTAACTTTCCGTTTTCATCGCTCCATACCGCTTTTTTACCCAGATAAACGATCTCTCCGCTATCCATAGTCTCCAACATGGTAGCGCAACGCAGCAGAGTGGATTTTCCGGAACCGGAAGGGCCGATGATGGAAACGATCTCTCCATCTTCCACACTTAATGATATATCCTTAAGAACATTCAGGTCATCAAAGGACTTTTCCACATGATTGATCTCTAATAATTTCATTATCCACAATCCTCCAGTTTTTAGTACACACTAACGGTAATAATCCAGTTTTTTCTCCAGCCATTCAAGGAACATGGCTACTACCAGGTTAAATACATAATAGAAAATACCGGCTGCAACAAAAGGCATCATGCTTACCTGGGAAGAAGCCAGTGCTTTTGCTGTTGTGAACATTTCCATAACACTTAAAGTAAATGCCAGGGAAGTATCCTTTACCAGTGTGATCACCTCATTGGTTACAGAAGGAAGGATCCTTTTGATCACCTGAGGAAGGATGATCTTGATAAATGTCTGGGACTTGCTGTATCCTAACAGCTTTGCTGCCTCATACTGACCTACAGGCATAGACTGGATACCACTGCGGTAGATCTCTGCAAAATAAGCTGCGTAGTTGATCACAAATCCGATAAATACAGCCCAGAGGCGATAGCTGTTGCCTACACGCATACCGAAAATATAGTAAGGTCCAAAATAAACTACCAGCAGCTGCAGCATCAGCGGAGTACCTCGCATGATGGAAATATATACCTTGATCACAGCCTGAAGGAGTTTATTTTTTGACATACGGCCCAGGGCTACAAAAAGGCCTAAGGGCAGTGAAAAAATAAGGGTCACTGCAAAAATCTGTATACTGGTTCCCATACCTCCTGCCAGCTGCATAAGGATCTGCTGGATCGTCATTTTACCCATATCTGTACCTGCTTTCAAAATGTTTCTTACGTGTTTCTTTTATGTCCGCATAGTGCGGACGTATGGTAGAGTCTTTATCATAGAACAAGGGGGCGCAGTTGTCAACTGCACTCCCCTAAAAATTCATTATATCTGTTTCAGACCTAAAACTTATTACTTACCAATGGTAGTAACGTCTTCTCCGAACCACTTTTCAGAGATCTCTTTTAAAGTTCCGTCTTTTGCCATATCTTCCAGAGCTGCCTGAACTTTATCTCTTAATTCGGTATTGCCTTTCTTAAAGCCTACACCATACTCTTCTGCGGAAAGGGAGTCGTCTAAGATCTTAAAGTCTGCCTTTCTCTGCTGGATCTGATAACCTGCTACGATCACGTCCATGGCAATGGCATCTACAGAACCCTGCTGCAGATCCATAAATGCAGTGTTGTAATCAGCAGTAGTTAAAAGCTGTCCAAAGGTAGCTGTCAGATCCGGGTCTTCTTTTAATGCTGCTTCTGCGGAAGAGTCTGCCTGGCACTCTACTACTTTTCCTGCAAGACCATCTTTTCCTTCAATACCGGAGTCATTTCTTACTACAAATACCTGGGTGTTTTCCATATATGGCTCGGTCCAGGTATAATCATCTTCACGGCCTGTCATAGTAAATCCATTCCAGATACAGTCAATGTTTCCAGACTCCAGTTCCATATCTTTTGCATCCCATGCAATTGGCTGCGCCTGATATTCCAGACCCAGACGCTTTGCAACTTCCTGTGCCAGTTCCAGGTCGAAACCTGTGTATTCATTATTGTCTCCTAAAAATCCCATTGGTGGGAAATCCTGGTCAAAACCAACGATCAGTGTACCGCCTTCTGTTCCTGCGGCTGCAGCTGTTGTTTCTTCTGCTTCAGAAGAAGCTGCTTCTGTTGTTGTCTCTGCCTCAGAAGCCTTTGTCTCAGCTGCTGTAGTAGCAGTGCTGCCTGATGAGCAGGCTGTCATGGATAATGCCATCATAGATGCAAGTGCTGCACATAATACTCTCTTCTTCATAATAATTTTCCTCCTCTTATATAAAATGTCCTCTGAGAGAACATTAAATTCACGAACTCTGCTCTTACGAACCCGCACTCACGAACCCCGCACTTACGTGCTCTACTGCCTGCTGACGCAGGCGGTTTGTTCGTTAATGTGCTATCGTTTTGACACGCTATCATGGTAGCACACTAAAGTGTTTTTGTAAAGAGGGAATTTAAAAAAGGTCCGGCCGACAGATGTCGGCGGACCTTTTTTCGCAGATATAAGTTACGTGCAGCGCCTGACGGCGCTGGGTGTGCAGGGCATTACAGTGTATACACAACCTTGCCATCGCAGATCGTATATCTCACTCTGCCTGTCAGCTCAGCCCCTAAAAACGGACTGTTCGTTGCCTTGGACGCAAAGCTGTCTACCACCCACTTTTCATTTTCATCAAAGATAACAAAATCAGCTGGTGCGCCTTCTTCCATACGGCCGCAGTCTAACTTGTAAAGGGTTGCCGGATTAAGGCTCATTTTTTCCATTAATTCTGTTAAACTTAAATGTCCCGGTTTTACCAGGCTGGTGATGCCAAGGGCAAGGGAAGTTTCCAGGCCGGTGATGCCGCTTGGAGCTTCGGTAAGAGGCTTTTCTTTTTCTTCTTTGCTGTGAGGAGCATGGTCAGTAGCGATCATATCAATGGTACCGTCTTTTAAGCCTTCAATGAGCATCTGACGGTCCCACTCTGTACGCAGAGGCGGGTTCATCTTAGCCAGAGTGCCATGTTCTAACACTGCATCTTCTGTCAATGTAAAGTGATGAGGGGTTACCTCAGCCCATACATGAGCCCCCATCTTCTTTGCCAGACGGACCATTTCCACAGAATGACCGGAACTGATATGCTGGATATCGATCTTTGCGCCGGTAGCCAGTGCGATCATACAGTCTCTTGCTACCAGGGAGTCCTCTGCCAGCGCCGGAGAACCGTAAATTCCCAGCTGGTCAGACACCTTACCATGGTTGATGCCGTTCTGCTTGATAAAAGTCTTATCTTCCTCATGGAAGCTTAAAACAGTATCCAGTCTCGCTGCCTCTTCCATTGCCTCTTTTACAAAAGGTCCGTCCATTAACGGGATACCGTCATCTGTAAATCCTGCGGCTCCTGCCTTTAACAGGCCTTCCATGTCCGTTCTTTCTTTTCCTTCAAATCCTTTGGAGATCGCTGCGCAGCTGAGAACATGGATCCCTGTTTTCTTTCCTTCTTCCAGAACATAGCGCAGAGTTTCTTCGTTATCTACGATTGGCTTTGTATTTGCCATACACACAACGGTAGTAAAACCGCCTTTTGCAGCAGCTGCTGCTCCTGTGTGGATATCCTCTTTGTAGGTCAGTCCCGGATCACGGAAATGGACATGGACATCTACCAGTCCCGGTGCTACCACAAGACCTTTTGCATCGATCACCTGGTCTGCAGCTGCTTCTGCCTCTGCTGGTAATATTCCTTCTGAATATATTTTTTCAATTTTTCCATCTTTAA
>OGMY01000619.1_pt1 | contig 12222 bp, 5 predicted proteins | sample 1573371 | NCBI WGS metagenome assembly OGMY01 (sample SAMEA2581879, study PRJEB24529) | metagenome | biome: Human gut stool | place: China | collected 2011 | reverse complement strand
CATGTCATGTTATTTTGAAGCCGATTTCGACCGTGGTGGCCGTAGTGTACTTGCCATACGCCCGCTTCTATGGAAAAACGAATGGCCGGTAGCAGGTGAAGTATTCAAGGAAGGTACATACGAAATTGAATCCGAACGTAGAGGATACGCTCTTGAACTTAGTGTTGATTTCGTACGTATGGAAGGAGGCAGACACCGTTTTTGGGAAAAAAGTGACGAACCTATTCTGCCTTTGAAGTCGCAAACTTTAGAAGATGTTATCGACACATGGCCACAAGGTAACATTGATGTAAGAATCGGTGATTATATGTTCCGCCCCCACCAGAAGTGGACAATTACTGCCGTACCCGATGCCGGCGGATATTTAGGAGGACCTTACTACAAAATAGTGATTGAAGGAACCAACCGTGCATTGGCTGCCACAGCAGATGCTGAAGTTACAACTGTACCTGAGTTTACCGGTGCTCCCGAACAACTATGGAAGATAGAACAACTCACTGATGGTACCTACCGTATCATGCCTAAAAAAGTTCCTGGGACAAATGAAGAACTAGTATTAGTGTCCATAGGAGATAGCACTCCATCACTTGGTAAATTCGATATGAACAGCGATAACTCCAAATGGAATTTCCGTAACCATTAAAATAAATTGATTAACACTACAAGCCTAAATACACAAAAACTATAACATAAAAAAAGAGTCTCAGTTATATGGATTCGTATTTGAAACAAATTGTTTTTTATAAATCCATATAACTGAGACTCTCTATATAATAAAAGCTATTTAAAAACTCACATACAGTCTTTCTTTTAATGGAATATATTTCGTATTTTTGCCTGCAACTGCCCAACCGGCGGTTATTCATGAATAGACAACTCCCGAACAAATATGAGCGAAGACTTTGAAGGAACAAAAGATGATTTGGATAAAGAACTCCCGAAGGGGAGCGAAGGGCATTCGGATTATAAACCTGCGGATACCAATGATGCAAACGTCAAGCACCAACTGAGCGGCATGTATCAGAACTGGTTCCTGGATTATGCCTCGTACGTAATCCTGGAACGTGCCGTACCCCACATCATGGACGGACTGAAACCCGTGCAACGGCGTATCCTGCACTCCATGCGGCGCATGGAAGACGGACGCTACAACAAGGTGGCAAACATCGTAGGACACACCATGCAGTTTCACCCGCACGGTGATGCCAGCATCGGTGACGCACTGGTGCAACTCGGCCAGAAGGATTTGCTCATCGACTGCCAGGGAAACTGGGGGAATATTCTTACGGGAGACAGCGCAGCCGCCCCCCGTTACATCGAAGCGCGCCTTTCCAAATTTGCACTCGATGTGGTGTTCAACCCCAAAACAACCGAATGGAAACTGTCGTACGACGGACGAAACAAGGAACCGGTGACGCTGCCCGTCAAATTCCCCTTGCTGCTGGCACAGGGTGTGGAAGGTATTGCCGTGGGGCTTTCTTCCAAAATATTACCGCATAACTTCAATGAACTTTGCGACGCATCCGTAAAGTACCTGCATAAGGAAGAATTCAAGCTCTATCCCGATTTCCAGACAGGCGGCAATATTGATGTCTCGAAGTACAATGACGGTGAACGCGGTGGAGCCGTACGGGTACGTGCCAAGATTGAAAAGGTGGATAACAAAACACTCGTCATCCGCGAGATACCTTACGGAAAAACGGTGGCCAGTGTCTGTGATTCTATCGTTAAAGCAAGCGAAAAGGGAAAAATCAAGATAAAGAAAGTAGAAGACCTTACTTCCGGAAGCGTGGAGATATTAGTCCATCTCGCTCCCGGCGTATCATCGGACAAGACGATTGATGCACTTTACGCCTTTACGGATTGTGAAGTCAGCATCTCGCCCAACTGCTGCGTCATCGACGAGCAGAAACCGCACTTCCTCACCGTAAGCGATGTACTGAAAAAGTCGGTGGACAACACTTTGGCCTTATTGCGCCGGGAACTGGAAATACGCAGGAACGAGATACTGGAAAGCCTGCACTTCTCATCGCTGGAGAAAATATTCATCGAAGAACGTATCTACAAGGATAAGGAATTTGAACAGGCCAAGAACATGGATGCCGCCTGCGAACACATCGACGAGCGGCTGACACCTTATTATCCCACGTTTATCCGTGAGGTGTCCAAAGAGGATATCCTCAAGCTGATGGAGATAAAAATGGCGCGTATCCTCAAGTTCAACTCCGACAAGGCAGAAGAGCTGATTGCCCGCATGAAAGCGGACATCGAGGAGATAGACCGCCACCTGGCAAATATCGTGGAATATACGGTGGACTGGTTCCGCATGCTGAAAGAGAAATACGGCAAAGCCTTCCCGCGCCGTACCGAATTACGTAACTTCGACACCATCGACTCTACCAAAGTGGTGGAAGCCAATGAAAAACTGTACATCAACCGCGAAGAGGGTTTCATCGGTACCGGCCTGAAGAAAGATGAATTCATAGCCAACTGCTCCGACCTCGATGATGTTATCATCTTCTTCCGCGACGGACGTTACATCATCACTCCGGTAGCAGACAAGAAATTCGTAGGCAAGAACATACTCTATGCCAATGTCTTCAAGAAGAACGACAAACGTACCATCTACAACGTTGTCTACCGCGACGGGAAAGAAGGCACGCATTATATCAAGCGTTTCGCCGTGACTTCCGTAGTGCGCGACCGCGAATACGACGTGACACAGGGCACACCCGACTCACGCATCGTGTATTTCACAGCCAATCCCAACGGTGAGGCCGAAATCATCAAAGTGACGCTCAAGCCCAATCCGCGCATACGCCGCATCATCTTTGAAGAAGATTTCAGCCAGATAAACATCAAAGGACGTCAGGCCATGGGTAATATACTTACCCGTAACCCGGTTCATAAGATAGCCCTGAAGCAGCGCGGCGGTTCCACATTGGGCGGACGGAAAGTATGGTTCGACCAAGATGTCCTGCGCCTCAACTACGACAGCCGCGGAGAATACCTCGGTGAGTTCCAAAGCGACGAGCAAATCCTGATAGTGCTGAACAACGGCGAGTTCTATACCAGCAATTTCGATGTGAACAACCACTACGAAGACAATATACGGGTATTGGAGAAATATGACCCGAACAAGGTGTGGACGGCAGTCCTTTATGATGCCGACCAGCAGGGGTATCCGTACATCAAGCGATTCTGCTTTGAAGCAAGCAGCCGCAAGCAGAACTACCTGGGCGAAAACAAGAATAACCGCCTCATTCTGCTGACCGATGAATACTATCCCCGACTGGAAGTCGTATTCGGCGGGCATGACAAATTCCGCGAACCGCTGGTGGTCGATGCAGACGAATTTATCGCCGTAAAAGGTTTCAAGGCGAAAGGCAAGCGACTGACTACCTATACGCTGGATACTATCAACGAGTTAGAACCTACCCGCCAGCCGGAAACTCCGCAAATCCCGGAAAGCAAGAATGAGGAAGAGCCCGAAATTCTGGACCCGGACCACGGAAAGAGTGAAAGCGACATACTGGACGAGCTGACCGGACAAATGAAATTGTTCTCCGATAATGATGACAGCAAGGAACATGAAACTACCTAAACCGATAATACCGGTTATCTGTACGGTACTGCTGTTATGCAGCAGTGCCATGCAGGCACAGCTTCCCGCCACAGCGGAAGGTTTGGAACAGAGCCGCCTCGTAACCCGCGCCACCATGTACGGCGTAGGTCTTACGAATGTATTCGACACTTATCTGTCTCCCCAGGAATACACCGGAATTGATTTCCGCGTCTCGCGCGAAAGCATGCGCATGACCAGATGGATGGATGGCAGGCTCTCCCTACAGAGTTTCTTTCAGGCCGATTTGGGATATACCCGCAACAAAGCGGATAACAACAATACATTCTCCGCACTGGCAAACTGGAACTACGGCCTGCACTACAACTTCCCCATTACAGGCAATTTCAAGTTGCTCGCCGGTGGTCTTGCCGACCTGAACGCCGCTTTTGTCTACAACCTGCGCAATACCAATAATCCGGCATCGGCACGCGCCTATATCAATCTGGACGTATCGGGCATGGCCATCTGGAACTTACGCATAAAGAACTATCCGTTGACACTGCGCTACCAGGTCAATCTGCCGTTAATGGGCGTTATGTTCTCACCGCACTACGGGCAATCCTATTACGAAATCTTCTCGTTGGGCAACAGCAGCGGAGTGGTGAAGTTCACCTCATTGCACAACCAACCGTCACTGCGGCAAATGCTTACGGCAGACTTTCCGGTGGGACGTGCCAAAATGCGTTTCGCTTATATACGGGACGCGCAGCAGTCACACGTGAACGATATAAAGACACACACCTACTCGCACGTATTCATGGTGGGATTCGTGAAGGAGCTGTATTTATTGAAAAACAAGAGAAAGAAATAAAGAAGCGGAGTGATAAATGAAGAATGACAAGATGGTAAGGTTTCTGAAAAATATAATGGTTCTGATTGCCGTGCTTCCTTTGCTGGGCAGTTGCATCCGCGAAGACGAAGTTGCCAATTCTCCGCAGGGAAACTTTGAGGCCCTCTGGAAGATTATCGACGAGCAGTACTGCTTTCTGGAATACAAACAGATAGACTGGAATGCCATACACGACGAATACAGCAGGCTGATTACCGGCAGCATGAGCAGCGAAGGCCTGTTTGAAGTATTGGGAAACATGCTGAACGAACTGCAGGACGGGCATGTAAACTTAGCTTCCGCCCACAATGTTTCGTATTACGATGCCTGGTATCAGGACTATCCGCGCAACTTCCGCAAAGACATTGTGGAAGACTTCTATCTGGGCAAGGCGAGTACCGACTACCGCACTGCCGCAGGTATCAAGTACAAGATATTCGAAGACAACATCGGCTATATGCGTTACGAGAGTTTCTCTTCGGGCATAGGCAACGGAAACCTGGATGAGATACTCTCCTATCTTGCCCCATGCAGCGGACTTATCATTGACGTACGCAACAATGGCGGCGGCAACGTAACCAACTCCGAACGCATCGCCGCCCGTTTCACCAACGAGAAAGTGCTGACTGGGTATATCCGCCACAAAACCGGCAAGGGACATAATGATTTCTCCGAACCTTACTCCATAGAACTGGAACCCAGCAACAGCATACGCTGGCAAAAGAAAACAGTAGTGCTGACCAACCGCCGCTCTTACAGCGCAACCAACGATTTTGTCAATCAGATGAGCTGTCTGCCCAATGTCACTATTATGGGTGACAAAACCGGTGGCGGCTCCGGCATGCCTTTCACTTCCGAACTGCCTAACGGATGGACAGTACGCTTCTCCGCCAGCCCGCATTTCAACGCCGACATGGAGCAGATAGAATGGGGAATAGAGCCCGACATCAAAGTCAATATGGACGAATCGGATGAAACAAAGCATATAGACACTATCATCGAAAAAGCCCGGGCTTTCCTTAAAGGGGAATGGACTCCGGCAGTCAGCGAATAACTTTCTTTGAACTTTTACTTGTAAAACCAAGAAAACTTCTTATCTTTGCACCGCTTAACGGGAAAATCCCTTGCGGGTGTGGCGTAATTGGCAGCCGCGCCAGACTTAGGATCTGGTGCCGTGAGGCGTGTAGGTTCGAGTCCTATCATCCGCACAATCCCTATAATAAATTTCAAAAGACAAACAACTAAGAGGGGAGGATATTCATTAAGAAGCATCCTCCCTAACCGCTTCAAGTACCTTTTTTATCTCATCAAAACACAATATTTAGAATACTTATTGTATCTTTGCTTCCAAGAAACACTTCGATTAACCTGAAAAAATGAAACAAAATACGATAAGACCGATGCTTTTCAAGTATTGGGTAGTGTGCCTTCTATTGTTCATCCTCTTCATCCAGGCCAGGGCTTCTTCCTTCATGCCCGCCGTCACCAACTATCTTGCCAAAGACTATGAAGCCGGTTATCAGAACTGGGCATGTGCGCAAGGCAGCAACGGCGAAATGTATTTCGGCAACAGCCAGGGGCTCCTGGTATATGACGGTTATCGCTGGACTCTCCACAAAGTGCCGGGGAACCATATTGTCCGTTCGGTGTATGTGAAAGAAGACCGTATCTATGTGGGGGCATTCGAGGAATTCGGCTATTTCAAGTATTCGGAGGCAGGCACTCTCCGGTACCATTCTTTGAGCAAATTCCTGAAAAATTTCCCCATGGAGAACAACGAGATATGGAACATTGTAGAGCTGGACGGTCGCATCTACTTCCAGTCGTTCAGCGCCTGGTTCTCCTACGACGGGAAGATGGTACACGCTTTCCGCAACAGACAGCAACAGCCGCTCTACTTCTACACCCAAAACGGACATATCTACACACAGATGATTGATGAGGACTTCTATGAATTCGACGGCAAGGATTTCCTTCATCTCTTCCCCCGCAGCCAAGTGAACGATGACAATGTAGTGGCATTACTGCCCGACGGGGACGACAGCTTCCTGATGGTCACAGAGAATAACGGATTGTTCCGCTACAACGGTGACATCACCCCCTGGAAAACAGACATTGATGCAGAGCTGAAGAAACAGCGGGTGAACCGCGCCGTCATGACCAATGATTCCATATTCATGATAGGTACAGTCTTGAATGGCATATACGCCATCGACCGCAAAGGACATTGCCTCTGGCACTTCAATCTGGATAACCGTCTGGACAACAACACAGTCCTGGGCTTGTTCTGTGACAAAGACAACAACGTATGGGCAGCATTGGACGACGGCATCGCATACATCCACCACAACTCACCCGTCATGCTGCTGACTCCTGCCAACCATGAAACCAAACTGGGCATGGTGTACGACATAGCCCACCGGGGCGACTGTTTCTATCTGGCCACCAACAAGGGCTTGTACGAATACCACCAGGTTACCGAGAATCTGCGCCTGCTTCCCCATACTGAAGGACAGAACTGGTATGTGAAGGACATTGACGGGCAACTCTTTGCAGGCAACAATGCCCATACCTTATTAATAGGCGAAAAAGGGAATGTTTCCGTCATAAGCAATACCAACAGCAGTACGTGTCTGATAAAGTGCACCCTCTATGGCGAAGAGATACTGTTGGAATCATCCTACGCCAATTTGCGTATCTATAAAAAGAAGAACGGGCAATGGACCTTTTCGCATGTCATAGACGGCTTCATTGCACCGGTCATGCACTTGGAGGTGGACCAAAGCGGTGTCATCTGGGCTTCACACATGTATCAGGGAGTCTATAAAATAGTCTTGAGCGATGACTTGTCGGCTGTAAAAAGCGTACGGCACATCTCCCATTTAGGCTCGGAATATATCATCGGCCCTATCCAAGTAATGAAAATGCGAGGACGTATCGTCTTTTCCAGTCCCAACGGCTTCTATACCTATGACGACATCACCCGGCAGATTATCCCCTTCCAAAAGCTGAATGCCATTCTGCCCTATATCAGGAATGCTCATTCTGTGGTATCCGTCACGAACGACCGCTTCTGGCTGTCCGGTTCACATGAGTACGTACTGGTAGAGTACGCAGAAGGAGAGTACATCGTGAAGCAGCGCATCCTCATCGAACTGTTTGATTCTCCATGCATAGAGAACTACAACAATGTGTTCGTCGACAATGACGTTGTCTATTTTAATCTGAACAACGGAATCGCCAGTTACAGCAAAAACACAGACAGCCTCAGTCCTACTCTGGAGTCCGCCCTCTCACTGAGCTCGGTCACTGCTTCCTCTTCCGATAAAAAGGAGAAACGCCTGCCTCTGTCTGGAAATGTCGAACTGGAAAGCAATTACCGGGATTTGCTGTTCTCAGTAAGCCTGCCGCATTACAATAAATTGTCCGTACATTTCCATTATGTCCTGCAAGGAGGACAAGGCATGGCGCTGACATCGGACCTGAAAGAGCCCGAAATCCGCTACGGTAGCCTGGATTACGGAGAATACACATTCCAGGCAGAAGCCTATAATGATTTGGGACAGAAAATCGGTGAGGTGGAATATCATTTTGCCATAGCCCGCCCTTTCTACCTCTCCTATTATGCCTTTGCGCTCTATCTCATAGTTCTCACAGCGCTTGTCTACTTTTTCTCCAAGTGGCGCGCCAACCGTGCCATGGAAAAGAAACGGAAGGAGTATGAGGCAGAGCAGGTGCAGCAGAACATCAAGATGCGCGAGCAGGAGCATCTGATAACTCTGCAGCAACAGCAATTGCTGGAAGCCGAGTTGTCGGCAAAGAGTAAAGACCTTGCCAGCATGGCACTGGGTGTATTTGCCAAGAACGAGGTCCTGGAGAAACTTCGTACTGTCGTACAAGAGTCCCTGGTGAAAGGGCAATATGGACGCAAGAACCTCGAATCTCTGCTGAAGCTCATCAACGAAAACATCGAGACACAGGAATTTTGGGATGTATTCCAGAACAATTTCGACCTGATTCATGAGAAATTCTTCCGTAATTTGCGCGAACGTTATCCCAGTCTTACCGCTACCGACCTCCGTTTTTGTGCGCTGCTGCGCCTGAATCTTTCTACGAAAGACATTGCGCAAATGACCAACCTCACTATCCGGGGAGTAGAGGCAGCACGCTACCGTTTGCGCAAGAAACTGGATATCCCCGACGGAACGGGATTAGTGGATTTTCTCATCGACTTGAAATAAAGCGGCTACAAATCATTCAATCATAACAAACTGATTATTAGAAACAAGTAACACGAAAACGTAGTAAAACGGTACCCATTTTTACCCTAAACGTATTATCGTGGTAGTGTTTTTTTTTGCCTTACTTACCGTAATTACTTCCTTTGCCGGCAGAATTATTAACTCTTAAATTTAGTTTATGAGAAGGCAAACTTTATTTCTTCTATTCATGATTTTGTTCTCATTGCCACTGACAGTTTTGGCACAAGGAACAAAGACAGTTAAAGGAACTGTTGTTGATCAGAACAACGAACCGATTATTGGAGCCACGGTTGTAGTAAAAGGCTCTACTATTGGAGCAGCTACCGACCTCGACGGTAACTATGTACTGAACGGCGTCCCCGAAGACGCAACTCTCGTATTCAACTATTTGGGCATGTTGCCGCAGGAAATAAGCGCTGCGGGACAATCCGTCATTAACTACTGGAAGAAGTTGTTGTTATCGGTTACGGTTCGGCCAAGGCGAAAGACCTGACGGCCCCGATTGACGTTGTCAAAGAGAAAGAACTTATCAATGTTCCTACCTCCTCCCCGATGGCAGCATTGCAGGGAAAGGTACCGGGTGTTAACATCATCAATTCGGGAACGCCGGGCGAAGGTCCTAAAGTGACCATCCGTGGTATGGGTTCCTTCGGTGACACTTCTCCTCTCTATGTAGTGGACGGAATGTTCTACGACAACATCAACTTCCTGAACAATTCCGACATTCAGGACATGACCATCTTGAAAGACGCATCCGCATCTGCCATCTACGGTGTACGCGCCGCCAACGGTGTTGTAATCATCACCACCAAGAAAGGAAGCCGCAACCAGGATGCCAAGATTACCTATAACGGTTATGTAGGTATTCAGAAAGCCACCAACCTGCTGGAGATGTGTAACTCTCACGAGTATGCCACCATGATGTTGGAAGCCAACCCGGAAGCTTACCGGTCGATTTTCGAAAAGTCAGTAGCCGAATTCGGAGGCAATATGGAAAACCTGCAATTCAATGCCGATACCAACTGGTATGACGAACTGTTGCGCACAGCCATGATGACCAATCACAGCTTGAATATCTCCGGTGGTACGGAAAAAGCGACCTACTCTGCCGGCATGAGCTATCTGGCACAAGACGGTATCATGGACGTGGAAAACTACTACCGCCGCTTGAACTTCCGTGCCGCCCTTGACTACGAAGCCCGCAAATGGCTGAAAGTAGGCTTCAACGGCGTATTCAGCAACTCGCAGCAGCAGCTTCCCAAGAATGCCGCATGGCAACAGGCATACAACACACCGTCTATCATCCCGGTGTATGATGACCGCCGCGACGATGCCGTGTTCCCTAAGAAGTACACATCGCCCGAGCAGGTGGGCCTGACCAACAACTTCAACAATCCGGTAGCCACTGCCAACTATTACGACAACCGGAACGAGACCTACCAAGTGCTGACCAACTTCTATGCACAGCTCAACCTCATCCCCGACAAGCTGAATATACGCAGTAGCTACAGCTACGACTACTCAATGATTCGCGGTTCTGAGTTCACTCCTACCTACTATGTAGGCACCAACCAGAAGAAAGAGGTTACCGAACTCACTAAAAAGAACACTAACTACTACAAATATATATGGGACAACGTGGCCACTTATACTGACAAGTGGGGCAAACACTCCTTTACCGGTATGCTGGGTGCATCCATGCGTCAAGAGCAATACCGCCTGCTCGAAGGTACCGCCACCAACGTGCCCGAAGGTGAGGACGTGTGGAAATACATCGCACTGGGCAACAAGGAAGGCGCTACGGTGAAAGACGACGGCTGGAAATACCGCGGTCTCTCCTATTTCACCCGACTGAATTACAACTACAACGACAAGTACATGTTGATGTTCACCTTCCGTGCCGACGGCTCGTCCAAGTACAACGACAAATGGGGCTACTTCCCCTCCATCGGTGCCGCATGGGTCATCTCCCAAGAACCGTTTATGAAGAACCAGAATATCTTCGACTACATGAAGCTGCGTGCCAGCTGGGGTAAGCTGGGTAACGACAAGATTGCTGCCAGTGCAGGCTTCGCAAGCATACAGAACGTACAGTCCGTATTCGGTCCCAATACCGCCATCGACGGATTCATCAACACCACCAACTTCAGCTGGCTGGGTTGGGAAGTAGTGAACGAAACCAACGTGGGCGTCAACTTCAGTACACTGAAGAACCGCTTGAACGCCGACATCGACTGGTACTACCGTCTGACTGACAACGCCGTGATTTCACCCAAGCTCCCGATGAGTGGCGAGCTGCTGGCCGGCAACAACGGACAGATTCTGAATACCGGTATCGACCTCTCCTTGAACTGGAACGACAAGATTGGCCAGGACTTCAATTACAACATCGGCGTCAATCTCTCTTATCTGCATAACGAAGTGAAAAGCCTAAAAGGAAACATGAAAATCATCAAAGGCGGAAAGACCGTGAATATGGTGGGCGAGACGATGAACTCATTCTATGGCTACAAGGTCATCGGCATCTACCAGACTCCTGAACAATGTGCTGCCGACCCCATCGCCGTGGCCAACGGACTGGAACCCGGCGACTTCATCTACGAGGACGTGAACGGCGACCATGTGATAGACGGAAACGACAAGCAGGTGTTGGGCTCATACGTGCCCAGCTTTACTTATGGCTTCAATGCCGGATTCTCTTATAAGAACTTCGACTTCAGCCTCACTACCTACGGACAAGCAGGCGGCGAACTGTGGAACCGTAAGCGTGCCCTGCGCTATGCAGCCGACTACTATAACTTTGACCGCGCACAGTATGAGAACCGCTGGACGGGTGCAGGCTACTACCAACGAACATCCGTCGGCCAAGGCTCTTCTCAAAACCTGGAACAAATCAGACAGTAACAACGCTTCCTATTTCGTAGAAAGCTCCGATTACTTCCGCATCCAGAACATCACGCTGGGCTACTCGTTCAAGAACTTGAAGATAGGCAGCTACGTGATGCCGGGACTCCGCCTCTCATTGACGGCCGACCGCCCCTTCACTACCTTCAAGGCCAACAGCTTCACACCTGAAGTGTCGGATGCCGAAGGTTGGGATACCGAAGTATACCCTCTGACTTCAACCTATACTTTCGGAGTGCAAATAGATTTCTAAACCCTAAAACGTAAAACAATGAAATTCTTAAAGAAAACATTCGCATATATACTTCCCGCCATGATGGTGCTGGGAGGAGCCACCGCTTGCACCGATTTCATAGAAATCGATCCGGAGAACAAAGTTCCCGAACAAGGCGTAGACTTTACCAACAAGAACAATATGTACCAACCCGTAGTGGGTGCCTACTCCAAAGTACGCACACAGGGCATGCACTGGTGCAACGCCCTATTGATGTTCACCCGCGACGGTGACGTGTGGTCGGGCCGTACCGACGACCAGGGCGATGCCGTGACCTTCGGACGCAAGTTCAACTATAACAACTCCTTCTGGGCGCTGAACCAGGTAT
>OGMY01000593.1_pt1 | contig 12570 bp, 10 predicted proteins | sample 1573371 | NCBI WGS metagenome assembly OGMY01 (sample SAMEA2581879, study PRJEB24529) | metagenome | biome: Human gut stool | place: China | collected 2011 | reverse complement strand
ATATACAAGAAGGGCGTTCTCTTTTTTGTGGAGACTATGAATTATTCAGGTTAGAAACGGTAAAGTTCCCGTTTTTTTTGTGTTCCATATAAAGGTTAAGAGGCAGGATATGAAAAGACAGGAATATTGAACATAAATAAACAGGAGTTGTTTTAGTATATTATTCGCTATTTATCAACGCAAAACCTCTAAACATCAACGTGGTATATGAAAAAGGAATTTGGATTCGTCCTGGCGGCTGCAATCTTGCTGGCTGGCTGCGGACAGAAAAAAGAAACGACAACGACAACTGCACTTCCTGTAAAGACTACGATTGTCGAGTCAAGATCGATTATCAGAAAAGATTTCTCGGGAATCGTGGAAGCGGTGGAATATGTGAAGCTGGCTTTCCGGGTCAACGGACAAATCATCCAGCTTCCTGTCATCGAAGGACAGAAAGTGAAAAAAGGACAGCTCATCGCGGCTATCGACCCCAGAGACATCGCGTTGCAATATGCCGCCACGAAATCGGCATACGAAACGGCTTCGGCACAAGTGGAACGTAACAAACGGCTCCTCTCCCGGCAAGCGATCTCCGTACAGGAATATGAAATCAGCCTCGCCAACTTCCAGAAGGCGAAGTCTGAATACGAACTGTCTGCCAACAATATGCGCGACACCAAGCTGACAGCTCCTTTCGACGGTTCTATCGAAAAACGACTGGTGGAAAACTATCAGCGTGTCAACTCCGGTGAGGGTATCGTGCAGCTTGTCAATACACACAATCTGCGTATCAAATTCACCATTCCGGATGCGTATCTTTATTTGTTGCGTGCCAAAGACCCGCGTTTCCTTGTAGAGTTCGACACATTTAAAGGACACGTGTTTCAAGCGAAACTGGAAGAATATCTTGATATTTCTACGGATGGCACAGGAATTCCGGTCAGCATCACGATTGACGATCCGTCATTCGACCGCGATCTGTATGCTGTGAAACCCGGTTTCACGTGCAGCATCCGTTTCACGGCAGATGTAGGTCCGTTGGTGCAGGATAGCTGGACGATCGTACCGCTTAGTGCCGTATTCGGCGAAAGCGAAGGGAATAAAATGTATGTCTGGGTGGTAGAAGACAACAAAGTCCACAAACGGGAAGTGACCGTCAACGCCCCGACCGGAGAAGCACAGGCGCTCATCTCGGAAGGTTTGAAACCCGGTGAAAAAATCGTCATAGCAGGCGTATACCAACTAGTAGAAGGAGAATCTATTACAACTGTTGACAGGTGATAGTTGATAAATGATTAAGTATCATTTATCCGCTGTCATTCATCAATTATCAACGATCATTTATTATGAGTTTAGCCAAATATTCATTAGATAATACGAAAATCATCTATTTCTTTCTTGCTGTATTGCTGATTGGGGGAATCACTTCCTTCGGCAAGCTGGGTAAGAAAGAGGATGCTCCTTTCGTCATAAAGTCGGCGGTTATTATGACCCGCTATCCGGGTGCCGAACCGGCAGAAGTGGAGCGGTTGATTACCGAGCCTATCTCTCGTGAGATTCAAAGTATGAGCGGTGTGTACAAGATTAAATCAGAATCTATGTACGGGCTCTCAAAAATCACATTCGAGTTGCAACCTTCCTTGTCGGCAAGCTCCATTCCGCAGAAGTGGGATGAGTTGCGACGGAAGGTGCTAAATATACAGCCACAGTTGCCGAGCGGTGCTTCCGCACCGACGGTTTCCGATGATTTCGGCGACGTGTTCGGTATCTATTACGGTCTGACGGCGGACGACGGTTACACATACGAAGAGATGCGCAACTGGGCGGAACGGATCAAGACGCAGGTAGTGACGGCGGACGGGGTGATGAAAGTCGCCCTGTTCGGGACACAGACGGAGGTGGTCAATATTTTTATTTCCACCAATAAGCTCGTAGGTATGGGCATCGACCCGAAACAGCTTGCCAGTCTGTTGCAATCGCAGAACCAGATTATCAATACCGGAGAAATCCGTGCCGGCGAGCAACAGCTCCGGGTGACTGCCAACGGTATGTATACCACCGTAGACGATATCCGTAACCAGGTGATTACCACCAAAGCCGGACAGGTGAAACTGGGCGATATCGCCGTCATCGAAAAAGGGTACATGGACCCTCCATCCAACATCATGCACGTGAACGGTAAACGTGCCATCGGCATCGGCGTCTCCACCGACCCGCAACGGGACGTGGTGCAGACGGGCAAGAACGTGAAAGCCAAACTGGACGAATTGTTGCCACTGATGCCTGTGGGACTGGAACTGCAAAGCCTGTATCTGGAGAACGAAATTGCCAACGAAGCCAACAACGGATTTATCATCAACCTGATCGAATCGATTCTGATTGTTATTGTGATTATCATGCTGGTGATGGGTTTGCGCGCAGGTGTACTGATCGGCTCGTCACTGATTTTCTCTATTGGCGGCACATTGCTTATCATGTCTTTCTTCGGTGTCGGGCTGAACCGTACATCATTGGCGGGATTTATCATCGCCATGGGGATGCTGGTGGATAACGCCATCGTGGTAACGGACAACGCACAGATTGCCATCGCCCGCGGAGTAGACCGGCGGAAAGCGCTGATAGACGGCGCAACCGGTCCGCAATGGGGATTGCTTGGGGCTACGTTCATCGCTATCTGTTCGTTCCTCCCGCTCTACCTTGCTCCTTCTGCCGTGGCGGAAATCGTGAAACCGCTTTTTGTGGTGCTTGCCATCTCGCTGGGATTGAGCTGGGTGCTCGCGCTGACGCAGACCACTGTTTTCGGTAATTTCATTCTGAAAGCGAAGGCAAAGGACGGCACGAAAGACCCGTATGACAAACCGTTCTATCACAAATTCGCCTCCATCCTCCGCACGCTGATTCGCAGGAAAACATTGACACTGGGTTCGATGGTAGTGCTCTTTGTTGCTTCGCTGGTTATCATGGGAATGATGCCGCAAAACTTCTTCCCTTCTCTCGATAAGCCTTATTTCCGGGCGGACATGTTTTATCCCGACGGGTATAGCATCAATGATGTAGTGAAAGAGATGAAATCCGTGGAAGAGCATCTGGCAAAGCAGCCGGAAGTGAAGAAAGTGTCGATCACCTTCGGCAGCACGCCGTTAAGGTATTATCTGGCTTCTACTTCGGTGGGGCCGAAACCGAATTTTGCCAATGTATTGGTTGAATTGACGGACAGTAAATATACAAAAGAGTATGAAGAAGATTTCGATGCGTACATGAAGGCGAATTATCCGAATGCGATTACCCGCACCAGTCTGTTTAAACTGTCGCCTGCGGTGGATGCTGCTATCGAAATCGGGTTTATCGGTCCGAATGTAGACACGCTTGTGGCGCTCACCAATCAGGCTTTGGAGATTATGCACCGGAATCCGGATTTAATCAATGTGCGCAATTCGTGGGGAAATAAAGTTCCTGTATGGAAGCCTGTATATAGTCCCGAACGGGCGCAACCGTTAGGGGTATCGCGTCAGGGAATGGCACAAAGTATACAGATCGGAACCACAGGTATGACGCTTGGAGAGTACCGGCAGGGCGATCAGGTGCTTCCTATCTTATTGAAGGATAACACGGTGGATTCGTTCCGCATCAACGACCTGCGTACGTTGCCCGTGTTCGGCACGGGGAATGAGACGACCAGTCTGGAACAGGTGGTATCGGAATTTGATTTCCAATATCGTTTCTCGAATGTGAAGGATTACAACCGGCAAATGGTGATGATGGCGCAATGCGATCCGCGTCGCGGAGTGAATGCGATTGCTGCTTTCAATGAGGTTTGGCCGCTGGTGCAGAAAGAGATAAAAGTGCCGGAGGGGTATACGATGAAGTATTTCGGGGAACAGGAAAGTCAGGTGGAGTCTAACGAGGCGTTGGCCAAGAATTTACCGTTGACGTTCTTCCTGATGTTCGTCACGCTGTTGTTCTTGTTCAGGACGTATCGTAAGCCGACAGTGATCTTGTTGATGTTACCGCTTATTTTTATCGGTATCGTTTTGGGATTGGTGTTGCTAGGCAAGTCGTTCGACTTCTTCTCCATCCTTGGTTTGCTCGGACTGATTGGGATGAATATCAAAAATGCGATTGTACTGGTGGAACAGATTGATCTGGAGGCAAAGACGGGCAAAAAACCGTTGGATGCTGTTGTCAGTGCTACAACGAGTCGTATTGTCCCCGTAGCAATGGCGTCCGGCACTACCATTCTGGGTATGTTGCCATTGTTGTTCGACGCGATGTTCGGCGGTATGGCGGCTACGATTATGGGAGGTTTGTTGGTGGCTTCGGCTCTGACGCTGTTTGTTCTTCCGGTAGCCTATTGTGCCATTCAGAGAATCAAAGGCTAATTGCCTTCTCTTATATGAAACTTGAATTTATTGTTTAGATTGAATAAAATGAAAACTCAACTTATAACTCTGTCTCTGCTGCTTCTTGGCCTCACAGCCGGAGCACAGCAGCCCTATCTTAGCCGGGAAGCTTACCGGGATAAAGTGGAAGCTTACAGTCAGATTCTGAAGCAGCAGAAACTAAAGACGATGGCAAGTACGGAAGCACGGAAGATTGCTCACACGGGATTCTTGCCCAAAATTGATGTCAATGCGGACGGGACCCTCAACATGAGCGACCTTAATGCCTGGAACGAACCGGTAGGCGAATACCGCAACCACACCTATCAAGGTGTATTTATCGTCTCGCAACCGTTGTACACGGGCGGGGCACTAAACGCCCAGCACAAGATTGCCAAAGCGGACGAGAAGCTGAATCAACTAAATGAGGAGCTTACCATCGACCAGATTCATTATCAGAGCGATGCAGTTTACTGGAATGCTTCCGCTTCACAGGCTATGTTGCAGGCGGCGGACAAGTATCAAAGTATTGTGAAACAACAGTATGACATCATTCAGGATCGTTTTAACGACGGGATGATTAGTCGCACGGACTTATTAATGATTTCCACCCGGCTGAAAGAAGCGGAATTGCAATATATCAAGGCGCGTCAGAATTATACCCTGGCGCTGCAAAAGCTGAATATCCTGATGGGAGAAGAGCCGAACAATCCCGTAGACAGTCTGTACACGATTGACACGACTTCCGCTCCGGTGCAGATCCTTTCTCTGGAGAATGTACTGCAACGTCGCGCGGATTACGAAAGTACGGAGGTGAATATCATGAAAAGTCAGGCGCAACGCAAAGCGGCTCTTAGCCAGTTCAACCCGCAATTGAATATGTATTTCAGCGGTGGATGGGCTACAGCTACACCTAACCTCGGTTATGATGTTTCTTTCAATCCCATCGTCGGCATTAACCTGAATATACCGATCTTCCGTTGGGGAGCCCGGTTTAAAACAAACCGTCAGCAGAAAGCGTATATCGGCATACAGAAACTGCAACAAAGTTATGTGACGGATAATATCAACGAGGAACTTTCTGCCGCCCTGACCAAACTGACGGAAACGGAATATCAAGTGAAAACCGCCAAAGAGACTATGAGTCTGGCTAATGAAAATCTTGATTTGGTTTCTTTCTCGTATAATGAGGGAAAGGCAAACATGGTGGATGTGCTCTCCGCGCAATTGTCATGGACACAGGCGCACACCAATCTGATTAATGCGTATCTGTCGGAAAAGATGGCGGTAGCGGAATACAGAAAGGTTATCAGTGAATAAATTTAGAAACAAAAGAAACTTGTTCACAAAGTCTTAGTCTTATAAAAGAAATCGTCCTGTTATCACGTAACCGTGACGTGAAACAGGACGATTTCTTTTTATATCATAAGGACTACAAAATACCGTTTTGCTTCAGGATATCTTCTATTTCCTTATCTGTGATATTTGCACGTTCTGACTTATCATAAATAGTGAGCAATTTTATCTCTGTATCTATTTCTGTCCAGATTATCGTATAGGTTATCACCCGTGCACCTCCACTTTTACCTTTATTTTTCGAAGTTATCGCTATACGTATTTTACGAAGATTATTGCCCAAACTGACTCCTTGTTCAGGATTTAATAACAAATCATTTCCAAAATTCCTAAGATCTTCTTTCAACGATTTATACCGTTTTGACAAATGCTTCATTTCCCTTAAAAATTCGAGGGTAACGCTTATTCTATATTTCATTAAGGGCATCATCTAATGACTTAAACTCCAACTTACCCTCCAGATTCAGTTTCAGTTCCTTACACGCCTGATCTAAGCTTGCCAGAATCTCCGCCTTTGTCTGGTAGGGAGCTGCTTCCTCTGCGACAACATTCGTTTGCTCTTCTTCACAACTCAACATCGATTTCACTCTCCGCAGAATAGCGACATCATCCACATCCAGAATCCGCCGAATCAGTTCGTTCTTTTCGGCTTCCAATGACATTGCACTCATACGCTTGCTATTTTTACTGTTATACATTCACACAAAGATAACGCTATCAAACGAATCTTCCAAGTGTGAATGTATAAAAAGTCTTTTTCAGGCAGGAATTATCTTACGCAAGGAAGGAGATCAACACACCCGCAGCTACGGCAGAACCGATTACTCCGGAGATATTGCTTGCCATGCAATACTGCAATACGTGATTCTTCGGATCGTATTTCAAAGCAATCTCATTGGCTACACGGCTCGCCATCGGAACGGCACTCAAACCAGTGGCGCCGATAAGCGGATTGATTTTCTTCTTCGAGAAGAGATTTACCAGTTTCACAAAGAAAATACCACCGGTTATAGAAAGTGCAAATGCAAGGAATCCACCGATCACAATACCGATTGTTGTCCAGTTGAGGAATGCTTCGGCTGTCATCGTTGCTCCTACGGACAGTCCGAGGAAGATGGTGGCAGCATTCATGATACTATTGGAAGCGGCATCGAACAAGCGGAATGTGTTGGTTCCGATTTCTTTCACCAGGTTACCAAACATCAACATACCCACCAAAGGCACTGCACTTGGCACGAAGAGGGCAACAATAGTAGTTACCACGATCGGAAAGATAATCTTCAATACACGCAGGTTCTTGATTTCAGTCTTCGAAGGGTACTTCTTTTCCTGTTCTTTCATGTTGATGCTCAACTCTTTCTTCGTACAGAACAGTTTCACTACCAGCGGAATAATCACCGGAACGAGCGCCATATACGAATAAGCGGCAATGGCAATCGGGCCCAGCAAATGCGGCGCCAGTTTGATGGTGGTAAAGATGGCTGTCGGACCATCCGCACCACCGATAATGCCCAGAGAAGCGGCTTCCTGTGGAGTGAATCCCATCAGGATGGCTACCAGCAACACGGTAAAGATACCCAACTGTGCAGCTGCACCGAATATAGAAAGATGCAGGTTACGCAACATCGGCCCGAAGTCCGTCAGCGCACCGACACCCATAAAGATGATCGGAGGCAGAAAACCTGTTTTAATCAACATATAGTAGATGAAGTTCATGATTCCCAGTTCGTGGGCAATGTCATGCAAAGGCATTTCCCAGATGTTCTTCAACACTCCGTTTACCATCACCATACCATTTTCGTCGGCCTGAATCACGCCCATATCACCACCGGGAAAGTTGGCAAGCAACACACCGAAAGCGATAGGGACAAGCAACAACGGTTCGTACTGTTTCTTGATACCCAGATAAAGCAGGACAAACGCGATAGCATACATTATCAGGAACTGCGGTTCGGCAATGATATTGCTGAACGCAGTCATGTCATATAAGTTCTCAAATATTTCGTTCATTATCCTATCTTCATTAATACGTCATCTTCTGAAACAGCATCTCCCGGGTTGACACAGATAGCAGTCACTGTACCGCCAAACTCTGCACGGATGGCATTGTAGGTCTTCATCGCTTCTACATAGCAGATTACATCACCTTCTTTCACAGTGTCACCTACTTGCAAAGGAGTTTCCTGCGCACCTTTCACTAAGAAGAACTTGCCTTCCAACGGAGAAAGTACTTCTTTACCCTCTCCTGCCGGAGCAGCGGCAGCACCCGCAGGAGCAGCAGGTAGTTCGGTATCACCGTATGCTACCGTCACACGATAGGCCTGTCCGTCCACTTGTACGGTCAGTGTCTTCGGTTTGGCATCTTCTTCCGGAGATTTATCTTTTTCGGCACGACGTTTGGCCACGTCTTCCAGGAAGTCTTCTTTTGCTTTGCCACTCTTGTAAGCCTCATATTGAGCCGGGTGCATAGCATATTCGAAGAGTTCTTCGTCGTCCTGTCCTACTTCCCATTTGTTCTCTTTCATCAGTTTGCGATATTTGTCGAGGGCATCGGGATAGTTATTCTGCGGATCACCTTCAAAGAACTTACGGCCTTCACGTTCTGCCTTTTCAATGATTTCGGGAGCAAGTTTGCCCGGCAGACGTCCGGCTTTACCCAGAATCATATCCCAGATATCATCGGCAATCATTCCCCAACGTTCTTTTCCTTTTTCCATGGCCATCACGTTCATCATGGCGAGGTTCTTCACGTATTGGCTGAACGGAGTCACCAATGGAGGATAACCGACACGAGGCCATACGTAAGCTACTTCATCAAAGAGCTTGATGAGCAACTGGTCTTGTGTCATAAACGGCAGATTGTGTTTTGCCTTATATTTATTGATTGATTCCAAATTGGATTCGAGGTCGGCCATCAAACTACCCATCATACCGCCGGGAAGTCCGGGAGCAATCAGCAAGGAATTCATCAGACGGTTTTTCGGGCTGATATACAAGCCGAGGAAGTCGTCCATAAATTCCTGAATCATGCCGCGCACTTTCATGTAGGCTTCCATATTGATTTCGGGCACTTGATATCCGGCGTCTTTCAACATCGCCTGCACACTAAGCAAGTCAGCATGGCCTGTTCCCCAGGATAGCGGTTCCATGCCTACGTCGATGTAGTCGCAACCGGCTTCGCATACTTCAAGAATGCTTGCCATATTGAATCCGGGACCTGCATGACTGTGATACTGAACGGGGATTTCGGGATGTGCCGCCTTGATATTTGCTACGATCTTACCTAACGATACGGGACGACCGATACCTGCCATGTCTTTGATACAGATTTCGTCTGCTCCCAGTTTGATAAGTTCCAGCGCCATATTGGTGTAGTACTCTACGGTATGGATAGGCGAATGAGTGATGCAAAGCGAGCATTGCGAAATCATGCCTGCTTCCTTTGCGTATGTGATGGAAGGAGCAATGTTACGCACGTCGTTCAATCCGCAGAACGTACGGGTAATGTCTGTTCCTTGTGCTTTCTTTACTTTGTAGAATAATTTGCGGACGTCTGCCGGAACGGGGCTCATACGGAGTCCGTTCAGTGCGCGGTCGAGCATGTGGGTTTGAATACCGGCTTCGTGGAACGGTTTTGTCCATTCGCGCACAGCTTTATTCGGGTTTTCACCAAACAATAAATTTACCTGTTCAAAACCTCCGCCGTTTGTTTCTACGCGGGCAAAACAGCCCATTTCAATGATGGCAGGAGCTACCTTTACGAGTTGGTCTACACGAGGTACGTATTTTCCGGCAGATTGCCACATATCTCGGAAAACCAAACTAAACTTTACTTCTCTTTTCATGTCTTTCAGTGATATTCTTTATAGATTTATAATTTTTCTACTTTAGTGATTTTTCCTTTACCTTGTGTCACCACATTTACAGCAGCTGTAATGGCGGCTAAGATGTTTCCCGGAACAGGGGCAGGACCTTGCGATGCTTCCCGCTTCACAGGAACCACTTCTTCAGGAGCATACTTGTTGACTAATGTAATCAACAACTTACCTAAATAAATCACAATCAGCAGAATAACAAATACGGTAGCCATTCCGACCACCATCAGCAGGATCGCTGTTTCGATATTTTCCATATAATAAACTATTAGTATTTTAAGTTGTTCGTCTAAAAAGCGTTCGAAAATACCAAATTTTTATTATAAAATAAATTAAGAAAGGAATATAATGTATAAAAACGTCATTTCTCTGATTGGAAAACTGGGGAAGTTTATGATTTATGATTTATAATTTATGATTTATGATTTAGCGTGCCATCCACATCTAAACTAAATTCCCATTTATCTTATTTATTATCTGCTTCTATTGCACAACCCAAATAGTAAATGGTAAATAGTCCAATAGTAAATCGTCCTATCTATTGTTCCTACAAAAAAATGTGAGAGAAAGCCCCTCAACTTTCTCTCACACTCTGATAAAACAATTATTAAATAAAAATACTCAATGATAGACCGGTTCAGCCCTTTTCTGGTTTCATACTCTCTTAACCTACTATTAAACTACCAGATAAAACCGGCCTTGTTAAACCTCTCATGCGCCATCACGGCTTTCATTCTTTTAATTAGCGTAGCAGTCTAGTTGAAAAACCCTTTTTTTTAAGCCAACTAAGTCTGTTTAATCGGAAAAAACAAGCCTCTAAAGCTCATATCACGTCCGATGAGGGAATCTTTCCGGCTTACGTTTGTGGCAGGAATAATTCATCTGCCGCTGTCTATTGTTTGCTTTGAGCCCTAGTTTGCATTTCTTTTAAAACATTGTTTGTTTTGGGTTAAATTTAAATTTTATAAAAAGCATCTATTGTTTGTTTTGAGTTTAGCTTGTAATTCTCTATAAAACATCTATTGTTTGTTCTGAATCCCGGCCTTATTTCTGCCGGATAATTTCTAATTTCTTCTACTACAACATTTAATCTTCTAATCAATTCTACCGTTTTCTTCAAATATCATTAAATAGCTCATCTATTAGAAAGAGAAGCATCTGTTGTTTTTTTACCAAGAAAAAATGAAGAAAATTTGAAGAAAAACAAAAAAGCCTCTTCTGGATAGTCAGAAGAGGCTTTTTTTATTGCAAAATAATTTCTTTCCCTCGAATTTGATAACTGATCCCACACGATCCAAAGACTTTTTCCAGTGTGGCGTTCAGGTCTTTCGTTAAGACCGTCCCGTTGTAGGTCAGCCCCTCGCATTTCTCATGTCCGACGACTGTTACTTCAAATATATGCTCAATATCTGCCACTACATTTATTAGCGGATCGTCTTCATACCCCAACACCTCGGGGAACTCCGATTCTTCTGCCTTTTTCTCTACCGGCACAATCTTGTTCTCATCGCAATGAACGCTTTCCCCGGCAAGCAATGTACGCTTACCTACAGCAGTCTCGACTTGCACACTTCCTTCCTCACAGTTGACGGTCATCTTCTTTCCTTGCTGATCGATGAGGAATTTCGTTCCCAGTACGGTTACGTCGCCGGCTTCTGTACGGACCGTGAATGTCTTGCCTTTGGTTACGTTAAAAGAGGCTTTACCCAATAGTTGCAATTTGCGCTCCCAAAGCCATGTGATATGATTGTAAGTCAGGCGGGAATTTTCCATCACCTGCACAGTACTGCCATCCGGCAATTCATAGTTCATAGCAGTGTTATCAGTCACCACCTTTTCTTCTGCCAGGAAGTAACCGCCTATCCCCAAAAGAAGGACAACTGCCGCTGCCACTCCCCATGAGAAAGAGAAACTTCTCCCCGCACCTTGCTTTCTTCTCCGGCTTAAGGCGATCTTATGGCTCTCCTCACGTTGCAACTTCAGCTTATCACCTATTTCTTTTTTACGAGAAAAGATTTCGCCAACCAGAGGAAGTTTTCCTTCTTCTAAGTATTTATCTAAAGATTCTGTCCACTTTTCCATATCTCACACCTCAATTAAAAATCCACAAATTAGCTGCTACCAACAACAAGAAAGATTTGCTCATACGCTCCCGCAAACTGGAGATAGCCATATGAGTAGTATTGTAAACCGTACGTGAAGTGAGTCCCATCACCTGGGCTATTTCTTCCGGACTCATCTTCTTATAATACTTAAGATACAATACCTCCCGCTGTTGCTTTGTCAAATTGTTCAGCTCTTTCTGCAAAACTTCCAGCTGTTCTTTTTCCAACTCTGAATGGATAATAGCAGTTTCAATATCGATCTCCAGATCAAACTGATATTCGTTCGTGCCTACTTCATCCAGTGATTTGAATGATCCACTATTCTCTTTTTTCAGTTCGTTCACTATCATGTGTCTCAACGAAACACACAAGTAAGCGGGTATGGATTGAGGCGCCGCGCAAGTTTCTCTTTTCTCAAAGATGTAAACAAACAACGACTGTATCGCCTCGGTCACCAGCGTATCATCACCGGCTATCTTCATGCCATATCCATACAGTAAATCTGCATATTGCTCATAAAGCTGCCGGAATGCCTCTTCATCCCCTTGCTGAATCTTATCCCAGGATAGTGTCTTCATTTCTCTTCACTCATTTATATGAGATATGTTTTTCCTTTTTTTACCTGATTTTTTAGTTAAAATCGTACGAATATGTTCTAAAACTCACTTGTAAAGTGGAATTTTATGTGTTTAAAGTCTATTTGAGCCATCTGAAGTACATAACTGGAGTCCGCCAAAAACACATCGCGTCCTTCTCTATCCTTTGCCATGTACTGGTATTTACGTTTCTTGAAGGCTTCCAGCTCCGCCGGATCATCACTTTCTACCCAGCAGGCCTTATAAAGGCTTACCGGTTCCCAGCGACAGGATGCAT
>OGMY01000589.1_pt1 | contig 12640 bp, 9 predicted proteins | sample 1573371 | NCBI WGS metagenome assembly OGMY01 (sample SAMEA2581879, study PRJEB24529) | metagenome | biome: Human gut stool | place: China | collected 2011 | reverse complement strand
TCTATCTACAAAACGCAAGGCACGCTGGAAAACCTGAATATTTTCCTAGTAGGTGACTTGAAATACGGGCGTACCGTGCACTCCCTGTTAATGGCAATGCGTCACTTCAACCCCACTTTCCACTTCATCGCTCCCGACGAGTTGCGGATCCCCGAAGAATACAAAATTTACTGCCGCGAGCACAACATCAAGTACGTGGAACATACGGACTTTACGGAAGAAATCATTGCTGATGCCGACATCCTCTACATGACCCGTGTGCAGCGCGAGCGCTTCACCGACCTTATGGAGTACGAGCGGGTGAAGAATGTCTACATCCTGCGCAACAAGATGCTGGAACATACCCGTCCCAACCTGCGCATCCTGCATCCGCTGCCCCGTGTCAACGAAATAGCCTATGATGTGGACGACAATCCCAAGGCATACTATTTCCAGCAGGCACAAAACGGACTGTATGCCCGTGAAGCTATTCTGTGCGATGTACTGGGCATCACGCTGGATGAGGTGAAAAAGAGTAAAGGAGTAATTCAGTAGAATCGTCTAATAACAAATATTTCAAGATGTTAAGCGAAAAGAAACAAGAATTGCAGGTTGCTGCTCTGGAAAACGGCACTGTAATAGACCATATACCCTCCGAGAGACTGTTTACCGTAGTCTCCCTGCTCGGACTGGAACACATGAGCAACAATATCACTATCGGCTTCAACCTCAAGAGCAAGAAGCTGGGCACGAAAGGCATCATCAAGATTGCCGACAAGTTCTTCTGCGACGAAGAGATAAACCGTATCGCCGTGGTGGCTCCCAATGTAAAACTGAACATTATCCGCGACTATGAAGTGGTGGAGAAACGCGAAGTCCGCCTGCCCGAAGAGCTGCGCGGAATCGTGAAATGCGCCAACCCGAAGTGCATCACGAACAATGAGCCTATGCCTACGTTGTTTCATGTCGTGGATAAGGACAATTGCGTCATCAAATGCCACTACTGCGAAAAGGAGCAGACCAGAGAAGATATTGAGATTATATGAAAGAAGACTGGAAACCCGGAACCATGATTTATCCGCTGCCCGCCGTACTGGTGAGCTGCGGAAGCACTCCGGAGGAATATAACATTCTGACTATCGCATGGACGGGGACGATTTGTACGAACCCGCCCATGTGCTACATCTCCGTACGCCCCGAACGCCACTCCTACGACATCATCAAGCGGAATATGGAATTCGTCATCAACCTCACCACGAAAGATATGGCACGGGCCACGGACTGGTGTGGCGTACGCTCCGGAAAGGACTACAACAAATTCGAGGAAATGCATCTGACACCGGGGAAAAGCACCGTAGTCAGCGCGCCTCTTATCGAGGAATCACCGCTTTGCATAGAATGCCGGGTAAAGGAGATTATGGCTCTCGGTTCGCACGACATGTTTATAGCGGATGTGGTAAATGTACGTGCCGATACCCGTAATCTGAACCCTGAAACCGGCAAACTGGAACTGGCGGAAACGAATCCGCTGGTCTATGTGCACGGTGGATATTATGAGCTGGGAGAAAAGATAGGCAAATTCGGATGGTCAGTAGAGAAAAAGAAGTAATAATGCGATAAAGGTTTTAAGAGATGGAGTTGCGACGAATCTTGATGGGCTTATATCTGTTGGCCTTCCCCGCCATGATGTGGGGACAGACTCCGGTTGTGCCCGGTACTGCCGACGAAGAGCATTCCGGACACCGCAAGGAAACTCCGGTCAATTTCGGTTTCAAAGGCGGTTTCACCTCTTCCTTGTTCCTTGTATCCCAGTTCAGCGTCAACGGAGTGCCCATCGACGAAGTGCAGAACAATTACAAGATAGGATATTTCGGCTCCCTTTTCATGCGGATAAACTTCGATCGCCACTTCCTGCAACCGGAAATATCCTACAACATCAACCGGTGCAACATCACCTTCGAGAAACCTCTGCCCGAAGACGCCGCATCAGGAGCCCGGCTGGAGGAAGCCTCCATTACATCGTCCATCCACAGTATAGACATCCCCGTCATCTACGGATACAACTTCATCAAGGAGGGGCCGTACAGCCTTGCCGTCTTTGGAGGACCCAAAGTGCGCTATATATGGGACAGGAAAAGTGACATCGACTTCGAGAATTTCGACCAGGTGAATATCCGTGAAAGGCTGCGTCCGCTCAATCTCAGTTTCACCGTCGGCGTATCCGTCACCATCTCACGCGTCTTTTTCGACTTCCGTTACGACATGGGGCTGCATAACATCTCCAAGAGCGTGACATACGATATTCCGGCCGACAACAACGCTGCAGACGAAAACACGAAAAACGAAATCCGTTTTCACCGCAGGGACAATGTGCTGAGTTTTTCTTTCGGAGTGTTCTTTTGACAGTAAATTTCTTCCTTTTCTTTCAATTTATTCATTTATTTCCCGTAAATTTGTGCGCTTAATAAGAGAACACAGATTTATCAAACTTATCTAATAAGCAGAATGAAAAGAGATGATTTAATTTTCGAACTTATCGAAAAAGAACACCAACGTCAGCTCAAAGGCATTGAACTGATTGCATCAGAGAACTTTGTAAGTGACCAGGTTATGCAGGCAATGGGCTCCTGCCTCACCAACAAGTATGCTGAAGGATACCCCGGCAAGCGTTACTATGGTGGTTGTGAGGTAGTGGACCAGAGTGAGCAGATTGCCATCGACCGCTTGAAACAGATCTTCGGCGCAGAATGGGCCAACGTACAGCCGCACTCCGGTGCACAAGCCAATGCAGCCGTATTCCTCGCCGTGCTCAATCCGGGCGACAAATTCATGGGACTGAACCTTGCACACGGCGGTCACCTCTCCCATGGTTCACTGGTCAACACTTCCGGTATTATCTATACTCCCTGCGAATACAATCTGAACCAGGAAACCGGACGTGTGGACTATGACCAGATGGAAGAAGTTGCCCTGCGCGAGAAACCCAAAATGATTATCGGCGGCGGTTCTGCTTATTCCCGCGAATGGGACTACAAGCGCATGCGCGAAATCGCGGACAAGATAGGTGCCATCCTAATGATTGACATGGCTCATCCTGCCGGACTGATTGCAGCCGGTGAACTGGATAACCCCGTGAAATATGCCCACATCGTGACCTCCACTACCCACAAGACTCTGCGTGGTCCTCGCGGTGGCGTTATCATGATGGGTAAGGACTTCCCCAACCCCTGGGGCAAGAAAACTCCGAAGGGAGAAATCAAGATGATGTCCCAGTTGCTGGATTCAGCCGTATTCCCCGGTATCCAAGGTGGTCCGCTAGAACATGTCATCGCAGCCAAAGCCGTTGCCTTCGGCGAAATCCTGCAACCGGAATGGAAAGAATATGCCAAGCAGGTGAAGAAAAACGCCGCTGTCCTGGCACAAGCCTTGATAGACCGTGGCTTCACCATCGTTTCCGGCGGTACGGACAACCACTCCATGCTGGTAGACCTGCGCAGCAAATATCCCGATTTGACCGGTAAGGTTGCCGAGAAGGCGTTGGTATCTGCCGACATCACCGTAAACAAGAACATGGTTCCGTTTGACAGCCGCTCGGCTTTCCAGACTTCCGGTATCCGTCTGGGTACTCCTGCCATCACAACCCGTGGTGCCAAGGAAGACCTGATGCTCGAAATTGCCGAGATGATTGAAACCGTTCTGTCCAACGTAGACAACGAACAAGTCATCGCAGAGGTACGTGCACGCGTCAATGCGAAGATGAAAGAATACCCGCTGTTTGCTTATTAATAAGCAAACAGAATTAAAAATTAAGAATTAAAAATTAAAGGCTGCGCAATGTTCGCTTTGAACTGCGCAGCCTTTAATTTTTAATTCTAAACGCGCTCCGCGCGTTTAGCTCAGCCCTTCTATATTTCCGTCCACAATATCAATGTGTTCGGCTTGTGGTTTCTTGGGTAATCCCGGCATACGGAGAATTTCACCGGCGATGGCTACAATCATTTCCGCACCGTTATTGACCACAATATCCTTGATGTGGAACTCAAAGTTGTTGACTGCACCGTATATCTTCGGGTCGGCAGAGAAGGAGTACTGCGTCTTGGCGATACAGACGGGGTAATGGCTGATACCCATCTGCTCTATCAGTTTGATAACCTTGCGGGAGTGGAGACTGTAAGTCACTACGCTTGCCCCGTAGAGGTTGCAGGCTACCTTTTCTATTTTACGTTCCACGCAATCGCTCTCCTCGTAAGTGAAGGTCAGCGGTTCGGATGGTTTGTTCTCGATAGTATCTACTACCAGATTGGCAAGGTCAACGGCTCCCTCTCCTCCTTTGGCAAAGGCGTTGTTCACGGCAAAACCTACCTCGAGCTTTTCTTCGCAATGGCAGCGGATAGTTTCCACCTCCTCGTCCGTATCACTGGCAAAACGGTTGAATGCCACGATGACCTGCTGGCCGAATGAACGCAAATTGCGTATATGCTTGTCCAGATTGCCGAAGCCCTCTTTCAGTCCTTCCATATTGGGTTCCTTGATGCGGTCCAGACTGACGCCGCCATGCATCTTCAATCCTTGTGCGGTAGCAACGATTATCGTCAACTTGGGCTGTAGGCCGCTCTTGCGGCACTTGATGTTGTAGAACTTCTCCGCACCCAGGTCAGCCCCGAAACCGGCTTCCGTCACTACATAATCGCCGAATGTCATCGCCATTTTTGTGGCAAGAATGGAGTTGCAACCATGGGCAATATTTGCGAACGGTCCTCCATGAACAAAAGCGGCAGTACCTTCGGTAGTCTGTACCAAGTTGGGATTGATGGCATCTTTCAGCAGAACAGTAATGGCACCGGCTACTCCTAACTCCTTCACAGTAAATGGAGTACCATCAAAACGAAATCCCAAGATAATGTTTTCGATACGGCGGCGGAGGTCATCAAGGTCTGTTGCCAAGCAAAGAATGGCCATAATTTCGGAAGCCGGAGTAATGTCGAAGCCCGACTCCTCGGTAATGCCGTTAGTGCTCGGACCCAATCCGGTGACAATACTGCGCAAGGAACGGTCGTTTACATCGAGTACACGCCGCCAGATGATTTCTTTCAGTCCGAAGCCGTCCGCCTGATGTTGGTACAAGTAATTGTCGAGTAATGCGGAAATCATGTTGTGTGCCGAAGTAATGGCGTGAAAGTCGCCCGTAAAGTGCAGGTTTATCTTCTCCATGGGCAGCACCTGGGCATATCCTCCACCAGCGGCACCGCCTTTCATGCCGAAACAAGGACCCAAAGAGGGTTCGCGCAGAGCGACAATTGCCTTTTTGCCTATCTTGTTCAGTCCGAGTGCCAGACCGATGGATACGGTTGTTTTACCGATACCCGCCTTTGTCGCAGTAATTGCCGTCACCAGTATCAGATTACTTTTCTTCACCTTCTCTTCATCAATCAGATGAGTGGGAATCTTGGCTATGTATCGTCCATAGTTCTCTACCTCATCACGTGGGATATCCACACTTTCGGCAACCTGCTTTATCTTCTTCAGCTCTATGCTGCGGGCTATTTCAATGTCCGATTTCATACAGAGTCTTTTCTTTAGATAACAACTTTAATGTTTTGAAAGTTGCAAAAGTACGAAAAATCCCCGATTATTCCATCTGTATTTGATACTAAGAATAGCTTTCCGTCAGTATACATCCATCCATCATCCGGACAATCCTTCCCGCTTCGCGGGCATTCTCCTCCGAGTGAGTCACCATCACCACAGTGGCGCCTTCACTGTTCAGTTCTTTCAGCAACGCCATCACTTCGTTGCCGTTGATAGAATCCAGGTTACCCGTAGGCTCGTCGGCAAGAATGAGATGGGGATTGGTAACAATGGCACGGGCAATGGCAACGCGCTGTTGCTGCCCCCCCGAAAGCTGCTGCGGATAATGCTCCGTGCGGTGTGCAATCTGCATCCGTTCCAAAGCACAATTTACACGCTCCACACGCTCGCGAACGGGGACTTCGGCATAAAGCAGAGGTAATTCTACGTTTTCAAAAACCGTCAGTTCGTCTATCAAGTTGAAACTCTGGAAGACGAATCCGATGTTTCCATTACGTAAGTCTGTACGACTGTTCTCCGAGAAGCGGGACACCTCCTGCCCGAGGAACCAAAGTTCGCCCGATGTCGGATTGTCCAGCAATCCCAGTATATTCAATAAGGTGGACTTGCCGCATCCGGACGGCCCCATGATTGCCACAAACTCGCCCCGATTGATTTCAATATTCACCTCATTCAAGGCTGTGGTCTGCACATTCTCCGTGCGGAAGATTTTACTGAGTCCGATTGTCTTTATCATATATCTTTATTTTATGTTATCATTCATATCTCAATGATTTCACCGGATTCTGCGACGCCTTTCTCCATGTCTGCCCAATGACCGTCAGCAAAGCAATGCCTGCAATGACAGCACCCACTGCCACGAATAGCCACCAGCTGATTGGTGTCTGGTAGACAAACTCGCTGATCCAATGCCGCATGAAGAAATATCCCAAAGGGCAAGCTATGATGAAGGCAATCCCCACCCACTGCAAATATTCGCGGCAGAACATTTTCACGATACGGTCGGAATGTGCACCGTTCACTTTACGGATGCCAATTTCCTTGGTCCGTTGCTCTGTAGAGAGGGCAACCAGGCCAAACACTCCCATCATGGCTATGACGATGGCAAGCACTGTGAAGAACAGCAACATCTTGCTCTGCTGTTGCTCTTTGGCGTAGTTCTTGTTTAAGGCATCAGAAAAGAACTGATAACGAAATTCTTTCATAAAAAGCGGTGCCATCTCATCAAATTTCTGCTGTATGAATTTCAAAGTCTCCTTCTTGTTTTCGGGAGAGATTCTAATAAAAAGATATTGCATCTGTTCAGGTGAATAAAAGATAAAAGCAGGCCTTATCTTCTCACGCAAGGACTGGAAGTTGAAATCCTTCACCACCCCTACTATCCGATAATTAAAATGCCCCCACCAAGTATCCGTAAGGCGGAATTCCGTTCCGATAGGATCTGCCACCTTCATAGCCTTCCAGGCAGACTCATTGATTACGACGGTACGCTGTAGAGCGCCTCCACCCCAGTAGTTGTCATAATCTGCCTCCAGCGATTCCCCCTTTATCATCTCCAGGTTGAAAACCTTTATGAAATCATCGTCTGCAATGATAGGCACCATTTTCAAAGTATTCACCTTTCCATCCATATCTATCCATTCCGCTTCGCCCCCCTCTTTCTTTTCTCCGTTTTCATACAGATTTTCTATCGGGCTTCCCATTGCCACACTCTGCACATTGGGATTCTTCAGAATTTCCTGCCTAAAGTCATTGACATTGTACCACAGATTGGTATAGACCGTCACTACATTTTCTTTGTTCAAGCCCAAGTCCTTATTCTGCATAAAATACAGTTGCTTATAAACCAACATCGTAGCAAGCATCAAGGTGATGGTGATGATGAACTGTACGCATATCAGGCCTTTCAGCATCCCTCCCTTCTTACCGGTTTTCTTGCCCCCCTTGAATGCTATCAGCGGATTGACGGATGAAAGGTAGAATGCCGGATAGCTGCCTGCGACACACCCTATCCCAACAATGCCGAACAGGACATAAAGCACGACACTCCAACTCAAATTCAGTGATACTTCAGTACCCATTGCCTCATTGAAAAGAGGAAGCATCAGTTCCGTCAGAGCCAAAGCCAACCCCAAAGAGATGACAGCCTGCACCATACCTTCGGACAAGAACTGTGTAATCAACGTCTTGCGCTTGGCGCCTGTCACCTTGCGCACCCCTATCTCTTTGTAACGCATGGATGCCCTTGCCGTAGAGAGTGTCATAAAGTTGAATGCCCCCATAAAAATGACCAGGACAGCCAGTCCGATAAACAAATAGATGCTTGCCATACTGCCATGATTCTTTACATTGGGATCGGCAAAGTTTGTCTTCAGGTGAATATCCTTGATAGGCTGGAAACGAATCAGTGTATTCTTGTCTCCAAGCTTGGAAAATACCCGGCTCATCTCGCTGTGTTCTTTCGCATACATCTTTCCTGCATCTCCAAGTTTCATCTTGACGTAGACATGCTGATCCTCACGGAAAGTGTTACGATCGATACCATATGCTTTTGCAAAATTATCAAGGTCACAGAGTATATCAAAATAGATATGGCATTTGGAAGGAATCTTCACGACTGCCACCACTTTCTTTGCTTCCCAGCCATATAAATCGTCAGCCACTTCTTTCAATTTCTGCCCGATTGCCGCCGTGGCGCTGCCAAACAGTTTAATCGCCATCTTCTCGGATAACACAATGTAATTACCCTTTTTCATATCAGTAAGGTTACCCGCCATTACTTCAAATGGAAAAACTTGAAAAAAGGCCGTATCCGTATACACACGATATCCTGAAAGACTTTTTCCTTCACCAGTCTCCATGCTCCCTTCTCCGATATACTTGATGGCAGTGGCAGCCTCTACTTGTGGGAAGTTTTCTTTGAAGATTTCAGGCAAGGCGAGAACAGTACTGGATGACTCTGTTATTTCACCGGTTTGCTGCCGGACAACTTCTACTACCCGATAAATGCGGTCGGTATCGGGGTTATAATCTTCATAGGTCAGTTCGTTCACCACCCAAAGATAAATAAGAAATGCCGCCGCCATACCAAACACAAATCCCAGCATGTTGATGAGAGAAAAAAGCATGCTCCGTTCGATAAGACGGAGCGCCACTTTGATGTAATGTTGTATCATACCATTCTACTATTTTACAATGACGATAGAGCTTTTTTCGTTGCAAAGCTTATCTACGAATAATTCGCAATAACCATACCAAAACCATAAATATCTATTTATCAAATATTTAGCTTAAATACACTTACATAAAAATGCACGGTATCGTACACCAAATGCACGCTTCCGTACACTGTACTTTCAAAAAGTTTCTGTACCTTTGCCCATATCTGTAAGGAGAAGATGTTTTTTAATCTCTATCTAATCACTTAATTATCCGCAATGAAAAAAGGCAAAATACTGATTGTCGATGACAATGAAGATATCCTTTTCACTCTGAAGCTGCTGTTGCGCCCACTGGCAGAAAGCGTCACGCTCCTTTCCGACCCTCGGGAATTACTTCCCGTCATTTCCCGTACTCGTTTCGACGTCATTCTGCTGGACATGAACTTCCGACGGGATGCCGTCAGTGGAAAGGAAGGATTCCACTGGCTGGAAGAGATTCTAAGGTTGGACGCAAAAGCCGTCGTCATCTTCATCACAGCCTATGCCGATACGGAAAAAGCCGTGCAAGCCATCAAACAAGGTGCTACAGACTTCATTCCAAAACCGTGGCAGAACGAAAAACTACTGGCCACCGTGTCTTCTGCCCTGCAACTAAGTTTCAGCCGTACGGAAGTGGAAGCCTTGAAGAAGCAAAAGGAAAAACTGAAAAAACAGCAGGAGACCTTGAAAGGACAAGCCGGAACTCTCTGCATTCCTGCCGAACCGACAAAAGTAATCGGGGAGTCGGCTGCCATGCACGCCATTTTCCAGACCATCCGCAAATTTTCCGACACAGACGCCAACCTCCTGCTACTGGGAGAAAACGGAACGGGAAAGGATTTGATTGCCAGATATGTCTACGAACAATCGCCCCGGAAAAAGGAAGTGTATGTGCCGATAGACTTGGGAAGCATCCCCGAAACATTGTTCGAAAGCGAGCTCTTCGGCTATGAAAAAGGAGCTTTTACCGATGCGCGCAACGGTAAACCGGTAGCTTCGGGAGGTACCTTGTTCCTCAACGAAATAGGCAATCTGAAACTGCCGCTACAAGCCAAACTGCTCTCAGTCATCGAGCAACGGAGAAGTTCACGGATCGGCTCCACCGCTTCTTATCCGGTGGATGTGCGGTTGATATGCGCTACCAATTCCGACCTATACGCAGCTATTGACAAGGGAGAATTCCGCCAAGACTTGCTGTACCGCATCAATACGATTGAAATCCGTATTCCTCCTCTGCGTGAACGGGGCAATGACTTATTCCTACTGGCCGATTTCTTTCTGCAACGCTACAAGAAGAAATACAGGAAAGACCTTCGTGGCATTTCAAAAGAAGCACGCAAGCAGATGCAGCTTTATCGCTGGCCGGGAAACGTAAGGGAATTGGAACATGCCATCGAACGTGCAGTAATTCTTTCCGGAAGTACACTGCTGACTGCGGAAGACTTCAACCTCCGGAACAGGCAATCACAAGAAGCGGTCTCCGAAAGGGAAAGATACAATATAGAACGGATGGAAAAAGAGAACATCAACGAAGTACTCCGCATCTGTGGCGGCAACATCACGCTGGCGGCAGAAATGTTAGGCATCACAAGAACATCACTCTACAGAAGAATCGAGAAATTTAAGCTATGAAACAAACCTGGACAAAATCTCCCCTCTGCCTGACAATGGCCTTGCTGCTATGCTGCATAACCACCGCCTGCCTTGCCCTTCATGGCTTCTACATCAGTTTATGCATCTCCATCCTGCTAACGCTGGGCGTAGCCTATGCCATCTACCGTTATATTCTGCGTTCAGCCCGGGCTATGGCACAATTCATATGGGCTGTACGTTATTCCGAATTTCTTTCTTCTCCGATACAAGGCTGTGAAAGCCAACGTTCGCTGCCGCCGGAACTGCTGGCAGAGATGCAGGAAGCATTGGAGCACTACCGCCGTAATCTGCAAAAGAAGGAGAGTCGGCTGCAATACTTCCAGGCACTTGCCAACCACATAGACATTGCCATACTGGTCTATACCCCGGACGGAACTATGGAGTGGATGAACGAAGCGGCCAAACGGCTCATCGGCTCAAATACCGACAATATAGCCCTCAAAGTACCCAAAAGGATCGACGACCTTCATCCTTTCCACTCCGAATTGCCCGGAAAATTGTATAAGCTCAAGGCCGGTGACCTATCTGTCCTGCAAATTAAACGGAAAGATGAGCATATCCAACTTGCCCTCTCAGGTATGGAATTTACCATTCAAGGCAGACAACTCATCATCGCCAGCATGAAGAACATACACTCTGCCCTGGACAGCCAAGAAACGGAGGCTTGGCAGAAACTGATCCGCGTACTGACGCATGAAATCATGAACTCCATCACCCCCATCATCTCTCTCACTGAACTGCTGTCCAGACAGATAGAAGAGCTGAAGGGCGATGAGGGAACCAAATCCGAAATACTCCAGATGCTCCAGACCATCAGCCGACGCGGCAACGGATTGGTACACTTTGTCGGCAACTACCGGGAGGTTTCCCATCTTCCACAGCCCTTACTGAAACCACACACCGCGCAGGATATTCTGCAAGATACCCTGCAACTTATGCAAAGTGAACGGAACGACTTACAGCTCTCGCTTCCCAGAAACTCCCTATGCATCATTGCAGACAAAGCCCAGATTGAACAGATCCTTATCAACCTCATAAAGAATGCCCGTGAAAACGAGGCAGAACATATCGTTCTTTCCTCAGGCATCACTTCCACTGACCACCCCTACCTGCGTGTGGCAGACGACGGGACCGGCATCGAACCGGATGTACTGGAACGTATCTTCATCCCTTTCTTTACTACCAAGCCATCCGGTTCAGGAATCGGGCTGACCATTTCACGACAAATCATGCACCAGCACAACGGAAACATCACTGTCAGCTCTCACCTTGGAGAAGGAAGTACCTTCACGCTGCTATTTCCATCTATTTAAACCGCGACGTATCCACCGCCTCCCGTTGCTTCTCCTTATATCCTCCGAATTTATAGGTAAACGATACGCCGAATTCGCGGAAGCATGAGTAATGATTCGTCACATTCTGCGTCTGGAAGCGGATGCGGGGAGAAATCTGTCCCGTCTCAAAAATGTCGTTGCAGTAGAGGTTGAGGATGGCTTTGTTCTTGGCGAAGCCGTAGCGCAGGGCAATATTCACATTGCCCGACGTAGGCAGGTCGTAGATGCCCTGAATGGCTTTACTATGCACAAATCCGGTCACCGTCAGCTTCAAGTCGGGTTTGGTGGAGAGAGTAAAAGTATTGTTCATCTGGGCAATGCCATAGCATTGCTTTCTGTCGAAAGGAATATCCCAGAAATCACCATCCTTTTCGCGATGCCACAAGCCGATGAGGGTAAGGCGAGAATTCAACCAATCCTTCACCTTAAATGGGATAGAGGCTTGTATTCCTGCTTGTTGCTGATAATCAAAATTGAGTGTCTTGTAGATTTCAACCAGACGTTCGGAAGATTGGTAGAGCGTCTGTACGGAGTAGTCCTTGGTATGGTTGAACCAAGCGCTGAAGATGTATTTGCTCTTCAAAATATAGGTCATTTTAAGCTCATACTCTTGCGCCGGTTTCAGCAACGGATTACCATGCAGCTCAGAGTATCCGCCACCGATGTAAGAGACGGCATCCTGCACCGCCCAGTAGTCGGGATAGTCCTTGTCGCTGCTCAGAGAGAGCTGAAGGATATGTCCCGGTGACGGCATATAGTTCAAGTTGACGATGGGATACCAGTCCCACTGGTTCCAGACGGGAGTCTTGTAATGCTCCACAGCCAGGGAAGCGTCCAAAGCGAGTTTGTCGCCGAAACTCTTGCTGGAACCTGCATAGATATTCC
>OGMY01000588.1_pt1 | contig 12702 bp, 15 predicted proteins | sample 1573371 | NCBI WGS metagenome assembly OGMY01 (sample SAMEA2581879, study PRJEB24529) | metagenome | biome: Human gut stool | place: China | collected 2011 | reverse complement strand
AATCCGCGAAATCCGTGCCTAAAAGAAATCATCAAATGTATTTTGACACACTCTCTTTTCTATTTATGAAAAAGACAATGTGTACTTTATCGGATGCTTACGATAAAAAAACAGAAGAATGGAAAAGGGAGGTGTTTCGGATAAGAGGGTCTTTGAGGCAAGAAAGGATTTCGGACAAGAAAGGATTTCGGTCAAGAAAGGACCTCAGTCAAGAAAGATGGAAGGTAAGGTGATGTTGCCGGAAACGGCCGGTAACATTACTGAAGATAAAAAAGAATGAAAGATTACTTCATGTTTTCCCGGGGGCTACTCCGGCAGCGTAGCGTAGAACTTTAGCGTTGCAGAGTAGAACTTTGGCGGCGTAAAGTAGAACTTTAGCAACGTGGAGTAGCCCTTTGGCAACGCAAAGCATCCTTGAGTGGACAGAGGAGGATTCAGGCTATGAAAGACGTTTTTTTCTGTTGTAGATGCGGGTGGAATGTGCCGGGCTGCCGGAGTGTCAGTTCTCGCCCGGTTCTCCCAGCGCCCCGACAATCAGTCCTACCTGTGCGGGCGTGTATGTCCTCGATTTTGGCGAAAGTCCTTAGGCAAGCAGTTCTTCCCGCAGGATAGAATAGAGGTCTGTCCATTGGTTCAGTTTACGGAAAGCCGCTTGCGGGCACAACTCCGGACAGTAAAGCTGTGCAAGTTCCGTGCGTCCGAATGTGCGTATTTTAAAATTCGTCATAATCCCTGATTCTTTGGTTCTTACAGAGCAAAGATACGGAAATATCTCCACACTTCCGCATCTATATCCGTATATAACAACCTACAACAGATCATAACGTACCGAAAGTGACAAACCCTCTTCCCGCGCATCGTATCTTCGTAACGTGATCACAAAGAGAGTTGAAAACAAGAATTAAAAACCCAAAAACTTAAAGATTATGATTCGTTACAAGAAGTATCAAATGACCGGTGAAAACCACCCCCTGAAAGGCTTATGGTATGCCCGTCCCCTGATTGAGGACACGTTCGACACCGAGAAGCTCGCCAAGCACATGTCAAACCACAACACGCCCTACTCTGCCGGCTTAATCAAAGGCGTGCTTACCGACATGATAGCCTGCACCAAAGAGCTTATCCTGGACGGGAAGAACGTGAAACTGGACGACCTCGCCATTTTCTCCGTAGGCATCGTCAGCCGTAAAGGCGCTGCCTCTGCCGACGCCTTCACCCTGGCGGACAACGTAAAGGGCCTGAAGCTCCGCGCCCGCGCCACGGGTGAGCTGAGCAATGCCCAAATCAACCTGGAAGGCCAACTGAAAGAAGCGTCCAAGTACAGCCCGGACAACAGCGGCGCGGGTGGCAGCACCCCCGGCGGCGGCAACGGCGAAGAGGAGAATCCGTTAGGATAACAGAAGCAACAGATTATCAACATTAACACCAGAAGAACATGAGCACAAAATCAAAATCCGTATGGGGCATTGTCCTCAAAACCATCGTAGCAGTAGCCACTGCCCTGGCAGGGGTATTCGGTTTCAGTTCCTGCATAGGCCGATGAGAATCATCACGCTTGTCATCATTCACTGCTCGGCCACGCCCCAGGGCGTGCGCCTGAGCTTTGACGACTGCCGCCGCGAGCACATCCGCCGCGGCTTCAGCGACATCGGCTACCACTTCTACATCACGCGCAACGGAGAGATTCACCGCGGCTGCCCGCTGGAGAAAATCGGCGCCCATTGCCAAAACCACAACCGGCACTCCATAGGCATCTGCTACGAAGGCGGCCTGGACATCCGCGGCACACCCGCCGACACCCGCACACCGGCACAACGGGCATCGTTAGTGGCACTGCTGCGCGAACTGAAACGGATTTTTCCGAAAATTCTGGGAGTGGGGCATCATGACCTGAATCCGATGAAGGAATGCCCTTGCTTTAATGCGGTGGCGGAATATGGGGGGCTGCCCAAACTGAAATGAGTGCTCCGAAAAGTTACGGATTGTAGCTATAACAACATGAAAGGGTCGTATCAAACTCCGTTTGGGGAGTGGTGATACGACCCTTTCTTGAATATTTTTGAGTCTTTCTTGAATACTTTTTGAATCTATTTCAGCTCTCCTCAAAAACTACTTCCATCCCATTCTCCCGGCCAACAAACCATACACTTCCCCGTTCGGAATCATCTGCCCCTTTTCACGGGCCGTTTGCGTATATTTTATGGTGTCCACAAGAATATGTGTGTGTTTATATCTCACTCATTTTAGCCCTCTCTTCAAAAACAAAGAATAACTTATTATAAAACGAGGATAATACTTCAAGACTCTTTTCAATACATATCGTTCATGTATTAAACGGTAAAAAGTTCGCAAATTCCAAGTATCGACCCATTTCGGATAATAATTAATTTTTTCTGTTGTCTGATGAAAAAAGCCACCGCAAGTATATATGTTTCCTACAAACCCTTTTTTTCTCAAATATATAACAAATTCATCTTGTAAGGGAGCTCCCATACCGACTACTACGACTTCTGCTCCAGACTTTAAAATACAATCTATTACAGAATCTATTTCATTTTTTATATATCCATGATGCCAGCCTGCAATATTGAGTGTATTATAATTTGTCTTTATCACCTTTACAAATTTATCAATAGAGTCTTGACTTGATCCTAAAAAAAATATAGACTGCTTAGATTTTTGACAATAATCAAATACTCTCTTTGCTAATGAAGTCATATCAAAAGAAATTCGCACAGACTTAGATTTACCCCATATATTATTAAGCATAATAGGAACCATCCCATCCGAACAAATATAATCAAACTGTTCATATAAAGATACTTTATCTTTTAACAGCTCTATATAGTAAGGATTCAAAAAAGTAATGCTCTGTCCCTTTCGACTGGGTAAAAGTTCTTCTATACAAAGAGGTAGCTTCTCGTAAAAAACAGAATAGATAGACATATATCACACATTTATCTTGTTACTCATTTTTATATATAAAACAGCCTGCAATCCTTGAATTATATAAAAAAGATTAAAGACTCGAACTTGATCTGTTATAGGACTACTCATTCCTACAACAGGAATAGTTAATATCCATAAAAAATTTGCTTTCGAAAAATTTGCAATAGCAAAATTAGATGAATATGAACACTTAAACGATATTCTCAAAAATATAAAAATAAGAATGACATAAGACATAAATCCTAAAATTCCCCATGATGACAAATAATAACCTATCAGCATTTCGATAGGTTCATTACTACCTTTTAATGGACCTGCACCCAATAACACATTTTGATTCAAATATGACAAAGCCATATCTAATTGCCCTTGCCGAGTATCTAAAGAACCATCACCACCGTCTCCAAATATAGCATCTATTAATCGCTCTACATATTGTATTATCATATCAACAAAAGGTACATTGATACTTTTTAGAAAAAGATATGCGAAAGCTATACCGACACAAAAAACAATGATATATCCTAATTTACGGTGAACCCCTTTTACATAGACAATACAATATACGAATAATAAAAAGAAAAAAGCAGCAATAATAGATCGTGAGCCTGTAAAAAATATTAATAATGCTATTGATAAAGATTTTAAAAGCTTACTCCGCTTTGTACTTTTCTCCAACAAAGAGAAAGCAAAAAGAAAAAGCATGATAAAACCAAAATTGTAGCAAAAGCCAAACGAGCCGGAAAATCTGACATAATTTATTGAATTAAATTCAAAAGGGGAATAGAGACACAATAAAGGAAATGCAACTGGAAGAAATTTTATTATATCTAAAAAAACTGACAACAACATCAACTTGCGAAAAAAGAGGATTAGATCAGTTTTATCATAATCCAATAACAGAGGACAAGAAAAGAAAAAAGCATATATAACAGGTCTGAAGGGTTCAAAATAATCACGATATATCGGCACGCTATGAAAGCCATTAAATAATAAAGTCAATAAAAACAAAAAGGACTGTAAATAAAGCGTGATAAAAACTGGAGAAATAGCACTACTTATCTTTGTTCTCCTGTTCAATAAATAAATTATTAAAAGAAACAGAAGAACAAACATTAAATAGATAAGCTGTCCAGTTCCTAATGAAGTATATCCAAAAAAAGAGGGGAAAAAGACAATCAGGACTAATAAAGCCTTTATAGAGCAATTTTTCAATTTACAAATCTCCATTTATAAACCGCACGTAATTTTCATATTGCACACTTTTATCATTTCTTCGATGCCAATTGGCTATATTATCATTCCAAGTTTTTACAAAATTATCTTGAGACAAAATATTTTCCATCAATTTTGCCAATAAAATGTCATCTTCATAAAGATGTGAAGAATAATCTGGAAAAAATACTATATTGTTATATACATAATTTTTCCATGATTTTACATCATCAAATATCTCTTGTGGAATAGCTTTATTACTTCCAATAACAGGCAATCTTAAAATAGAAGCTTCACTCAAAACAATAGGAAATCCCTCATATAAGCTAGGCAATACCATAACGGTGGATAGTTTCATAAACTTATACGGATTATGTGAAAAAGGTAAGATTAATACATAATCCTTCAAACTCAAATCTTCAATCAATTTCTCCAGTTCCGCCTTCAATTCACCTTCTCCAATTAACAATAAACGCAATTTAGGATTACTTTTTATTAATATAGAAAAAGCTTTTACTAACTTCCATTGAGCCTTTTGTAAAGTAAACCTTCCAATATTTAATATATAAATACAATCAGGATCTACTGCAAATTCGGTTATAGCCTCTTGAGACTTGCTCATAATGTCCGCAGCATCAACTCCATTATTTACTACATATACTCGTTTTGAATCAATGTTAAAGTTATCAATTAAATCATCTTTTACCTGATTCGATACAGCAATGATAGTTGTTCTGCGACCTATATTATAGCTAAAATGTATAAATTTAAATACGAGCCATTTTAGCATATTATTTTTTATCTTATCATATTGCACAGACAATATATTATGTACAGTTAAAATTTTATATTTCCTCCCAATAGGTAAAAATTGAGTTATAATATTACTACGATCCAAATAGGAAAATACACAATCTGGATTTTCATGTTTTACAATAAATATAAGTTTCAACCATAAATAAATCTGTTGAAAGAGCTTAAAAAAAGCAATAGCAGAATTTTTCCTCAGACCACAATAAAAAGAGGAAATATCTCCATAAAGTACATAAACAGGAACCTCATATCCTTCGTCCAACAAGTAACGACGAAAATCTAACAAAATTTTCTCCGCACCTCCCGTTTTAATCAAATCAATTACAAATAATACTTTCTTACGCTTCATTTATAGCAAAGATTTAAGGTATAAGTAAGCCAAATATACGTACGATAAGACATACACGCTCAAAGGGAAATTTATATATGTATTTAGTAGCCGATTGGGTAATGCCTTACTTTGTCGCATACAATCATATACATCCTTATTGTTTTCTTTCAATGCAAGCAACTTATCATTTAAAACAGCAATTATATTTTTTCTACTCATCCTATACGACAATAAATATGTACATAACATTGTAGTATTTACTTCCGCAAGTTGTTTAACTACTAGTTTCTCCTTATAAGATTCCAAGCTATTTTTAGAGTAAAAAGTAGTAAGCGCATCTATCACTTTTTCTAAATTATGGATATTTTTCTCCATACTCTTACGAGAAATGCTTTGATCTACTCTACCTATAAAATACCTATAAAGGTTACAATTTATAAAAGAAATAGATTGTACACACGCAATCGGATATGTTATATATTCCAAGTCAACATACAACGTTTTTTCTAATAATGTAAATCCACACTCTTTCAATACAGCTGTCTTATATGTTATTTCAGGTAAACATAATAAACGACTTAGCTTGACATTACTCAACAAATACGGAGTATTATATACAATATCCTCATCTAATGGTGACTTCATTTTCACTGATTTTCCATTTAGATACTCCTTGGAATAACTATTATACACCACATCTGTATCCAATTTACTTAACTGAAAAACAAAATCTCTGAATGCCTCGCTATCAAACCAATCATCCGAATCACAAATTTTAAGATATTTGCCACTGGCATTTAATAATCCTATATTAAGAACTGATCCGTACCCGCCATTTTCTTTGTCAATTACTTTAACTGATTGAGGATAACGCTCCTGATAATTATGGGCAATAGCACTAGATTGATCCTTACTGCCATCATTTACAACTAATATTTCAATATATTCTATAATAGAAGAAACCAGTAATGAATCAAGACAACGTGACAAATAACGTTCCATATTATAAGTTGGAACAATTATGGATAATAATTTCTCTTCTTTCATTTATAAATTTTATTAGATAAATCCAATGCTTCCTTTATATTATCTTCAATAGAACAATAAGTCCAGCTACCATAACGTCCAATAGAATAGATGTTATAACCCGCTAATTCTTTTTTTATTCTTTCTACTTCTTTTATCGAAGAATCTGTTATATGCACATAAGCCGGATTCATTATGATAGCTTCATAATCCAAAAGAACCTGATCTGAAGATACAACTCCAGCTTCTTTCAAATCTGACATAACACGCCCTAACCATTCTGACGGTCGTATAGAATCATCTTTATGGAATCCTATTTCTACATATAAAGACATTCTATCTTGACACATGATGTTATCATAAAACCCGACCCTATAGAAACAGTATTTATTCTCAGGATAGTAAACCCAATGCTCCTCTACATTTACCCCTTTTTTATCAAATCCTAAATTGAAAACTAATACCTGATTCCATGAGTATGAAGACAAATCATAATCCGATGATATTAATCTTAATAAATTTGGGAATGGAACAGTTGAAATCAAATTATCATAATGATATGATTCACCATTAGACAATGTCACTAATTTATCTTCCTTTGATACCGAGATTACACGAGTTTCTGTATGAATCTTATCAGTATCAAGTTTATTTAAAATACTATTTACATACTCTATCGCTCCTCCTTTGGGATAAATAAACTTATCATTATAAGATATATTTGTTTTTGATTTAAAATTTCTTATAATATCCTCCTTTTCGGCATAAGGGAAAAAACGTCCCATAGCATCTTTATCCAAGCTATCCAAATTACATGCATACAATTTTGTATTATATGGGATCAGAAACTTATCTGCTATGGATTTCCCAAATTTAGCATAAAGCATTTCTTGAAAAGTAGTATACGCATCTGTGTTTGTTGTAAAAAGATCATATAAACACTCTAACAGTTCCTCTTTAGGCAACTGATGGATATTTTTTTGAAAAGGATAGTCTACATATCTATCCTTATATTTTATCTTAGTATTTTTTATACAAAATAATAAGTCTTCTTCTGTAATAGCAGACATTATTATCTCCTTTATATAAGGGTTTCTAAAATGAAAAAAATGCCCCGAATAATCCCATACAAATCCATTACGCTTTATTGTCCTACAATATCCGCCCACACTTTTTTCCGCTTCAATCAACATATACTCTGAATGTCCGCAAAAAAGAGCATAACTTAAACCTGTAATACCGGCACCTATTATTATATCCATTTTCTTTTTATTTTAATATTCTTATTTTATTCTGCATATACACTATATTTCCTCTTAGGATGAAGTAATCTATGTTGTATAAAGGATAGCCCATTCAAAACCGGAAGCATATTCATTTTAGCAAGTAACAATATTATGGTTCCAGCCCCTAAAGGATAAAATCTTAGAATGTCTATCATCTTTATATCTGAATACAATGAATTCCATTTTTTTTGTAATTGCCCTTTGCTATGCAACAAAAGAGGTATTTGGTTTTGCATTCTTAGCCTGTATACTACCGCACGTATATTATTATCTGTTGTTATAAATCTTGAATAAAAATCAACCAATATTTTTTCACCTGCCAACATATCACATAATGATTTTCTTGACATATTCCAACAATAAGAATTGGAATTATACCGCACATAATGAACAAAAGCCATTGGTAAATGTACCACTTTATGCACATAAAAGAATAAACGATGCATTAATACGGTGTCCTCTCCCATATCTATACCTTCAACTGAATTCAACTTATTTTCAATCAACAGACTCCGGCGAATTAATTTATTCCAAACAGCTGGTACCATCACTCCTTGTAAAAAAGCCTCAGCATATTCTTTTTTTTCCAAAGGTACCACTTGTGAACGATAAATTTCTTTATCCAAAAAACTTTCCCAATAATCGGCTATTACTACATCTGCATCTTCTTCCAAGGCTTTTTTATACATCTTTTCAAGCATATCCAATTCACAATAATCGTCACTATCAATGTGGATAATATAATCACCAGTGCAAGCAGTCAATCCTGTATTTCGTGCAGCCGCTAAACCACGATTATATTCATGATGAATCAACTTAAAACGAATGCTACCTTTATATTCTAAAATAAGCTTTTCTACTATTTGCATACTATTATCTTGTGTACAATCATTTACGATAATACACTCTACCCCATCAGTATAAGTTTGATTCATTATAGAACGAATACAGCGTTCTACATACCTCTCCACATTATATATCGGAATAATAACTGATATAACAATTGAATCCATATTTATATACTTTACTTATTATACCCAAACAACATCATGATTCTTATTATCCACCTACGAAATGACTTATCTACTATTGCAAACAATAAAAAACTAGATAGCGTATAAAATGATAATACTCTAAAGACAAGCCATCCCCAAGTCGCATATGAATATATAGGAAGAACAAACAAGTGATCAGTAAGTGCAGAAATACAAACAAAAGAGATAATAATCAAAATTACATACTTTAAATACCCCACTACATACTCACCCACCCCTTCATGAAATCCACATTTATACAGGAAAAAAGGCTTCCAACCACAAACAATCAATAACATGCTTATCAGTACACCAAATAAAATGCCAATAAGCCCATAGAAATAGCCTAATAATATGGAAAGAGCTAAATTAAGACCAGCCTCTGTCAACGGTGCCCAAACATCTTGAAATAATCCATAAGCAGCAAGAAATGTATCATTAGTTCTTGTCATATTAATAAATGCAATTAATAATAGTACAACAAAAGCATGATGCTCTAATACAAATTCGCCATCTACCCAAAGGGTAATGAATGAATGAGAAAATTTATAAATACCAAAGCATGCTATAGAAGCAAGCCACATACGTAAAGAGGTCAGTTCCCAAAATACATCTTTTATTCTCTTACTCTCACCTTCTGCAACCAAACTCCCTACACCTGCATTTATCCCTCGCAAAAGTGCATCCATTAACAAAGAAACTCCTGTAACAATAAGCATATAGTTACCATAAACAGCAACTAATGTCAAAGAAGCATAAGCATATATAATCAGAGGACTCGTCTGTGCAAGTACAATAGTAGCCACTTGATGATAAAACACTTGTTTTGTTTTGGTTATAATTTCAGGATATTTCTTTCGCAACCTTCCTCCTTCTGAAGATATAGTTTTCAGCCAGGGATACTCTTTTTTCAACAACTTATCCAACACAATAGCTGTAATAACAGACATCCCTAACTCCAATATCATCCAATACACATATCCATTACTCAAATAACTGATAGCAAGTATTTGTAGAAGTACTTTTATAACTTTAAAACCTTGTATATTTAGTGTTATTTTATACTCTTTTTGGTCTGCTGTCAAAACAATCTGACGATAATTGACAAAATAACCCAATAATGTACTCACTAACAAAACTATAAATGAACCATATGTATACCACAAGGGGACTTGCGCTTTTGCAAAGATGAGCGGAAAGAAAAACATCAATATACATGCACCGGCAATAACAATATAAGCAACACGACGATAAAGCCATCCTTGTACAGAAACTATTTCATTTATAACCTGAGTATTTTTCTCATGAAGAGGTTTATAAAGTGTAAATGCAATAGCACTGCCAATACCTAATTCTGCCAAATTCAAAAAGCCGATAAGGTTCTGCGCAGTAGTATTCAATCCCAACACCTCCGCCCCCAAATAGTCCAAAAAGACCTTGCGGGAGAAGAACTGCAGAACTAAATTAATGAAATAAAAGATAAGGGCTACCTTAGCATTCTTTATGCTCTTGGCAGTCCGAGAAGATTCAGACACAAATAAATCTATGTTTAATTTTACGTATACAAAATTCTTAGCACATGAAAATGCTATTTATCAATGCTTCATCATCGTAGCATAAATTGTCACAATATAAACTGTTGTTTTTGAAAAGCGATAGACAATGCGATATTTAGGATGAACCAAAATGCTGTAATACTTCGTCTTTACCGTACTGCGTCTCTTCTCCAAAATCCCTATACGGGGAGAATGAGACAGGAGCATAACCGTTCTTCTGACATCTTCAGAGAAATTCATGGCAGCTTTAGCACCCATATTGCAAGAATACCACGTAGCAATTCTGTCAAACTGGCTCTGAGAATGCTTGTGCCACTTTACTTTCAAATTCTCCATTTCGCAAACATGGCAGCTACTTCTTCGTCGGTAGCAAAGCCGCTTGCTTCAGACAATCTGATTTCTTCATCCAACTCTTCTTCGGTGAAACGGCAGGGCATTTCGTCCTCGCTCAGCAATTCCAAGCAACGCTGCAGTTTCTCTTCATCAACAGCAGTGTCAAGAGATTCTATAATCCTATTCTTCAATCCTTGAAGATTAGGAGTGTTATATGCTACCAACGGTTCCGACGCCTCTGTTCTCATGATGTATCTCTATTCTAACGTGTTAACGCAAAGAACGGGATTTTATTTGTAACAAACAAATCTTTTACTTCCTATCTCTCAAATAATCCCACCACAGATTCAATCCTACCCAAATCACAATATCGGCAATCAGCAGCACCGTATTGTTTATGTAAGGAACCAGCAGGATATTGGCCGCACTGAAAGCGCAGGACATGGAGAGCAGGCTCAGCATCGCCCTTCTCGGCGACAGCCCTATCGCCAGCAGTTTATGATGGATATGGTTCTTGTCCGGCTCGAAAGGACTGTGTCCCTCGCGGATGCGGACCAGGACGACACGCACCACATCGAACGCCGGAATAATCAGGGTGCTGAAAGCTATGAGAAAGGCGCCTTCGGTGTAAGGCATGATATCCGTGTTGTGCTGGCTGTACTTTATGGCAAGAAAACTGAGGGTATAGCCCAAGGTAAGGCTTCCCGTATCGCCCATGAAAATCTTGCGGGCACGCTCCACACTGCCGAACACGTTGTAATAGAAGAACGGCACAAGCACGCCGAAAGTACCGGCCGAAAGCATGGCATAACTCCACAGGCCCTTGCTGATGAACAGGAAGGTGAAAACCAGCAATGCCACACTGCTCAAGCCTGAGGCAAGACCGTCGATGCCGTCTATCAGGTTGATGGCGTTGGTGATGAAGACCACCGTAAGCACAGTGAAAGGTATGCCGACATAAGCCGAAAGCTCGTGTATGCCGAACAGGCCGTACAAATCGTTTATCCAAAGTCCCGACAAGGGGAAAAGGCAGGCACAGAAGATTTGGATGGCAAACTTCTGGCGGTAGCGCACACCGACAAGGTCGTCGGCAATGCCCGTCAGGTAGAGCAGCGTCATGCCGCAGGCAAACAGCAAAAGCTCCGGAAGCAGATAGCTGGCATAGAGCGTGGAAATGCTGTTGCCATCCAGCAGGCGGAAAGCATAGACAAGGCAGAAAGCAAACAGGGTGGTGGGGAAAAATGATACGCCCCCCAACCGCGGGATAGCTCTCTTATGTATCTTACGGTCATCCGGTATGTCAAAAAGTTTTTTGCGCAGGGATATCAATAGGATACGCGGTATCAGGATACGGGCAATAACAGCCGATATCAGAAAGGTAAGAATAATAAAAATGAAGTTCACGACAATAACTGTTGTTTAGTAATTAGCGGTTGATAGCTGAAAAACATAAACGCTTACTGACAGGGAGAGAGAGAAAAAATAGTCAGGCAGAATCAATCTATAATCTCGAAAGGGTATTGATTCTCTTCCATATTCTTCAACTCGCCGATGATTTCCTTCTGTTCCGGCGTCAAAGAAGCCATATCCCAGGTATTGATAATGGAGTGGGCCTCAGCGGCAAGTTTTTCTTCGTATACCTCGCCGTAGCAGCAGGTTAGAAGACGCACTTTCAGAAGCGAATCCGGAAGCTTGTCGAGAACATTCAGGCAACGGTCGAGCAGGCGCTGGATATACTGCTGCTTGCGGCCATTGTCGTAGAATGTGGCATTCAGGGCTACGAGAATGGAGAGGCAAAGTTCGGCTTCCTCTTCCGGCGTGTTGCCTTCCAAGGTGTTGTACAAATCAAGCGCTTGCTCGTAAACTTCGCGATTCAGACGGGCAAAGTGATCGCTGTAAATGGGACTGCCGTCCATGCCCAGATTCAAGAGTTCATGGGCACGGACGTACAAAGATGAAACGTGTTCGTTCATTTTTATACTGATAAATAAATTATTGAATTACAAGTGTTTCAGATTACACCTATCGGTTCTATAAGCGAAGAGTGAATAAATGTAGTGGCTACTGCCATGACGCCTTCTATGTTTACCACCACACGGCGGTCGTGGCGCAGACGGACACATTGGCCCAAGAGTTGTTCCAAAACATAGGCCTCAAGG
>OGMY01000586.1_pt1 | contig 12771 bp, 9 predicted proteins | sample 1573371 | NCBI WGS metagenome assembly OGMY01 (sample SAMEA2581879, study PRJEB24529) | metagenome | biome: Human gut stool | place: China | collected 2011 | reverse complement strand
AGGCGGGGATCGTGCTGCCGCGAATCGGCGAGCCGGTACGTTTGGACCGGTCCGACACGCTGCCGGGCAGGTGGTGGACAGCTCCCGAAAATTGAAAGAGAGCGAAGATCAGCCTTCGCTCTCTTTTTTTATCTTTCTCCGGTATTCCCGGCGCTATTTTTTGCCCTGATTGGCTACGGCTTCCATCAGCTTGCGGATCTGTTCGGGATCGCCCAGAAAGTAATCTTTCACCAGACGTAACTTGTCGTCGAATTCGAAGACGTATGGCACGGCCGTCGGGAGGTTGAGTTCCGAGATCGCCGCGTCGGAGATGCCTTTCAGGTGTTTGATGATACCCCGCAGGCTGTTGCCGTGCGCTACCACCAAGATTTCGTCGTGAACGGACAGTTCGGGGAAAATCACGCATTGCCAGTAGGGCAGCGCCCGTTCGATGGTTTGCTTGAGCGATTCGGTGCGGGGCAGCTCCTCGTCCGGGATCCCGGCGTAGCGGGGATCGAAGCGCGGATTGCGGGGATCGTCTTCGGCCAGCGGATCGGGTGCGACGTCGTAGCTGCGCCGCCAGATGTGCACCTGCTCTTCGCCGAAGCGGGCCGCCGTTTCGCTCTTGTTGAGCCCTTGCAGTACGCCGTAATGTTTCTCGTTGAGGCGCCAGTTTTTCTCGACGGGGATCCATTCCTGATCGAGCCGGTCGAGAACACAGTTCAGGGTCCGGACGGCCCTTTTCAGGTAGGAGGTGTAGGCTTTGCCGAAACGGAATCCTTCGGCTTTGAGCAATTCTCCGGCTTTGAGGGCCTCTTCGACGCCTTTGTCCGTGAGATCGACGTCCGTCCATCCCGTGAAGCGGTTTTCGCGGTTCCACGCGCTTTCGCCGTGCCGCAACAGTACGATTTTTTTCATGGTATGATCTGTTTTTATTTGTATTTCACTTCGTTGAGGCACTCTCCGTGGGAGAATGCCTGAATGTTTTCGAGGGTCGTGCGGGCGATGTTGTCCAGCGCCTCGCGGGTGAAGAATCCCTGGTGGGAGGTGAGGATCACGTTGTTGAAGGAGAGCAGGCGTGCCAGCATGTCGTCGTCCATGATCCGGTCGGAGGTGTCCTGATAGAAGTAATCCGCCTCTTCCTCATAGACATCCAGCCCCGCCGCTCCGATCTTTTTCTCCTTGAGTCCTTCGATCAGGTCGCTCGTGCGGATCAGCTGCCCGCGTCCCGTGTTGATGATGATGACCCCGTCTTTCATTTGACCGATGGCTTCGGCGTCGATCATGTGGAGGGTTCGGTCCGTGAGGGGACAGTGCAGCGAGATGATGTCCGAGCGGCGGTAGAGTTCGGTCAGCGGAACGTAGGTCATACCTGATTCCCGGGCGAACGCCTCGTCGGGGCAGGGGTCGTAGCCGAGGACCTCCATCCCGAAACCCCGCAGGATGCGGATGAGGGCACGGGCGATTTTTCCCGTGCCGACGATGCCGGCCGTTTTGCCGTGCATATCGAAGCCGAGGAGGCCGTGCAGGGCGAAATTTCCGTCCCGGGTACGCCAGTAAGCGCGGTGTACCTTCCGGTTGAGCGAGAGCATCAGTGCCACGGCGTGTTCGGCCACGGCATAGGGCGAATAGGCCGGTACCCGGACTACCGTGATGCCGTGCTCGGCGGCGGCTTTCAGATCGACGTTGTTGAAACCCGCGCAGCGCAGGGCGATCAACCGTACGCCCATGCGGGCCAGCTCCCCGACGGTTGGAGCATCGGCCGAGTCATTGACGAAGATGCAGACCGCATCGGCGCCTTGTGCCAGGGGTACGTTGTCGATGTTCAGGTGGCTGCGGTGGTATTTGATCCGTATCCCGTAGTCGGCGTTGATCCGGTCGAACGATTCGCGGTCGTAGGGCTGTGTCCCGAAAAAAATGGTTTTCATGGCGTATATTTCATTTAATTATAACGTTTTTGTCGAGGCGGTATTATCCATTCCGTTCACGGATTGTGCCAAGAGCGGGAGATTTGCCGCACAAACCGTATCGAAAGCGATACGTCCTTCGTTCGGTTCGGATTTCGAAGCACTCTGTCTTATGGCACTTTTTTTGTCCCGTTTATTTCCTGAATAAACATGCAATGAGGAATCCGAGAGAACGCATACGCAACAGTCGAGGGTATAAATGGTGGATTTTGAGCCTCGTGATGCTCGGGACTTTCATGGCCGTGATGGACGTGACGGTCGTGAACGTCGGCCTGCCGACCATTATGTCGGTATTTCACATCCCCATTTCGACCGCCGAATGGGTCATTACGGCCTATATGATTACCATGACGCTCATGCTGCCTTCGGCGGGTTGGATCGCCGACCGCATCGGCAACAAACGGATGTATATTCTGGGGTTGGTGCTCTTCACCTTCGGATCGTGGCTCTGCGGCCGCGCCGGGAGCGATATGTTCCTGATTTCGGCCCGTGCCCTGCAAGGCTTCGGCAGCGGCATCATCCAGTCGCTCGGCCTGGCGATCGTCACCCGGGAGTTTCCTCCGCAACAGCGGGGACTGGCCCTGGGGTTGTGGTCGGTGGCGGCCGCCGCTTCGATCTCGTTCGGTCCTCTGATCGGCGGTTATCTGGTGGACGATTACAGCTGGCACCTGATCTTCGATGTCAATGTTCCTGTGGGACTGGCGGCCATTCTGTTTGCAATTTTTATCCAGAAGGAGTGGCGCGGTGCCCGTGCGGGCAGTTTCGACTGGCCGGGTTTCCTGTGCGTGGTCTGTTTCATGCCCCTTTTGATCTTCGCACTGGCCCGAGGCAATTCGCCTTTGAATCCCGAGGGGTGGAGTTCGCCGGAGGTGATCGGATGTTTTGCGGTTGCGGCTGCGGCACTCATTGTCTTTATCGTCCGGGAGCTGCGGTGCGAAAATCCGCTGTTGAATCTGAAACTGCTCGGCGAACGTAATTTCGGCGTTTCGATGGCCGTGCTGGCGATCTTCGGTATCGGCATGCTGGGCGGTACCTACCTGCTGCCGCTTTACATGCAGAAGGGGCTGGGCTATACGGCGATCATGGCCGGCAGCGTTTTCCTGCCCGTCGGCCTGATCCAGGGCGTGCTTTCGACCTGCTCGGGATTCCTGACCCGCTATATCAAGCCGCTCTTTATCGCCGTGACCGGCATCCTGGTCATGACGTTGAGTTTCTATTTCGCCAGCCGGTTTACTCTTCATACTACGCATGCACAAATCATGTTGGTACTCTATCTGCGCGGTTTCGGCATGGGACTGACCTTTGCCCCGCTGAACGATTTCTCGCTCATGAATTTGAGCCAGCGCGATATGGCTTCGGCGGCCGGCATCTCCAACAGCATCAAACAACTCTCGGGCAGCGTCAGCATCGCCCTGCTTACCGTTATTCTGACCGGCCGTACGGCGTTCCATTCGGCGCAGGGCGGACTCTCTTCGGCGGAAAGCTACGTGGCCGGTATCTCCGATGATTTCCTTTTCGTCACATTCGTTTCGTTGGCCTCGGCACTGCCCTTCCTGTGGCTGTTGCGCCCGCGCCGCAAGGCGGCTTCGTTTAAGAGCGAAGGAACGGGCACCTGACGGGTTTGCTTTTATCGCCTTGAATCCCTATTTTTGTCCGGGGGAATCGTCTTTTCCCGGAGGATTTTGAAAAACGATCAGCAGACATACGTTCCCGATCCCGAGGTCGCTTCGCGGCTCCTGGAGTGGTACGGCCGCGAGGGGCGCGACCTTCCCTGGCGTCGCACACGGGACCCTTACCGGATCTGGATTTCGGAAGTGATCCTGCAACAGACCCGCGTGGCGCAGGGTATGTCCTATTATCATCGTTTCCTCGAACTGTTCCCTGACGTCGCGGCCCTCGCTTCGGCTCCCGAAGATCTGGTTCTCAAGTGCTGGCAGGGACTCGGCTACTACTCCCGGGCCCGGAACCTGCTGGCCGCAGCCCGGCGGATCGTGGAAACGCACGGCGGCGTTTTCCCGACGGACTATGCCGACGTGCGGGCATTGCCCGGCGTGGGCGACTATACGGCTGCGGCGATCTGTTCGATCGCCTACGACGAACCCTGTGCCGCACTCGACGGCAATGTCTTTCGGGTGCTTTCCCGCCTTTATGACCTCGATACGCCCATCGATACGACTTCCGGAAGGCGGACGTTCGCTGCGTTGGCCGATTCGCTGATCGACCGGCAGCGGCCGGGACTTTACAACCAGGCCATTATGGATTTCGGGGCTCTTTGCTGTCTTCCGGCACAGCCCCGCTGTACGGAGTGTCCTTTGCGCGACCGTTGTCTGGCTTTTGCCGCCCGTACGGTCGATGTCCGCCCCGTCAAACAGGGGCGTACGGCTGTCGAACCCCGCTATTTCAACTACCTGCACGTCGAATGCGGCGATGAATTGGTGTTGCGCCGACGGGGTGCCGGCGACATTTGGCAGGGGTTGTACGAATTTCCGCTCATCGAAACTCCCGAACCTGTGGAATATACGGTGTTGGCCGCGATGCCGGGGTTTTGCGCTCTCTTCAAAGATGCCGGGGCGGTATGCCTTGCCGGGACCGTCACGATGCCCGTGCATCAGCTTTCGCACCGGGCGATCCACGCTGTTTTCTACCGGATCGTCGTGGAGCGCTGGACGCCCTCCTTGCGCGAAATGCTCGTTATTCCGCGTGAAATCCTCGGCGATTACGCCGTTTCCCGTCTTACGGAGCGTTATTTATCCCGCTGATTCTTCGTTTGTGCGTTTGCGGCACACGGTTTGCCGTTTGATCGACGTGAAACCTAACGAAGAAAACGAGATAAATTATGTTTACAGGTGTACAATTCACGCACTTCATCCAGGCGAACCCGGCGCTGGCCGTCTTTCTGACCGTTGCGCTGGGGTTTTTGCTGGGTAAGCTGCGCATCCGCAGCTTTTCGCTCGGAACGGTAACCAGCGTGCTGCTGGTGGGCGTGGTCGTCGGGCAGCTTCGTATCGAGATTCCCGAACCGGCCAAAACCCTTTTCTTCCTGATGTTCCTTTTCGCCGTGGGGTATGCGGTCGGCCCGCAGTTCTTCCGGGGGTTGAAGAAGGACGGATTGCCGCAGGTGGCCTTCGCCGTCGTAGTCTGTTTGCTGTGTCTCGGCTCGGTGTGGCTTTTCTCCTGGCTGATGGGCTATACGCTTTCGCAGGCTGCGGGGCTGCTGGCCGGGTCGCAGACGATGTCGGCCGTGCTGGGCGTGGCGACCGATACGATCCGCGAACTGCCGGGCGGAGCGGAAACCGATCTCAGCTCGATGCCTGTTTGCTATGCGGTGACTTACATCTTCGGTACGGCGGGTTCCGCCTGGGTGCTGAGTTCGATCGGACCCCGGTTGCTGGGCGGCGTGGCGAAGGTGAAGCAGTCGGCGCGTGATCTGGAGCAGAAGATGGGCGAAGACCTCAGCCTGAAGGCCGGATTCGACCCGGCGGCCCGGGAGATCGTTTTCCGGGTTTTCAGCGCCGATAACGAATGGTTCGAGGGCGGACGTACCGTCCACGAATTCGAAACCGTCATGCAGCGCGACGAAAAGCGTATTTTCGTCGAACGGCTCTGCCAGCAGGGGAAGGTCGTCGATGAGGTGACACCCCGGACAGTGATCCGTCCGGGCGATCAACTGGTCGTCAGCGGCCGCCGCGAATACGTCATCAGCGAAGAGAAGTGGATCGGTGCCGAAGTGTCCGATACGACACTGACGAATTTTGCCGTTCAGGTCCTTCCTGTCGTGGTCAATCGCAAGGGGGCTGCCGGGGAGAGGATCGGAAAGGTCTTGTCGGCTAAATTTATGCACGGGGTCAATATCCGGTCCATCGTGCGGGCGGGTGTGAAGATCCCCGTGCGGAGCGGTGCGAAACTGGATGCCGGCGACCGAATCGAATTGGTCGGGCTGCCGCAGGACGTGCGACGTGCCGCACGGTTGGGTTTCAGCGATCCGGTGAAGACCGAGAGCAGCGTTCCGTTGTTGGGGCTGGGTATCTGTCTGGGCGGTCTGATCTTCGGATGGATGCTGGTGGCCAAGATAGGGGCGATTCCCCTGAGTCTGACCGTGAGCGGCGGCGTGCTGCTCGCAGGTCTTTTCTGCGGCTGGGCCCGTTCGCGGCGTCCGACTTTGGGAGGCATTCCCGAACAGACCGTGTGGTTCATGAACAATATGGGACTGAATACTTTCATTGCGATCGTCGGCATTTCGACCGGACCGTCGTTCGTCGCCGGTTTTCAGCAGGTGGGCTGGAGCCTTTTCCTGGTGGGGGCCGGTGCCACGACTCTTCCTCTGGTGCTGGGCGTGTTGATCGGCCGTTACCTGTTCCGTTTCAACGATGCCCTGACGCTCGGATGCGTCGCCGGAGCGCGAACGACTACGGCGGCTCTCGGTGCTGTCGAGGATACGATCGGCAGCAATGTCCCCTCGCTGGGATATACCATCACTTATGCCATCGGCAATACGCTGCTCATCATCTGGGGCGTGGTGCTCGTGTTGCTGTTGGCCTGACGGAGCCGGTCGATGATTCGGGCGGGTCTATGGTTTTCCATAGATCCGCTTTTTCGTGGTGCGAATCGCTAAAAGCGGATGAATCCGGCGGATTTTTGAAAAAAAATTGATTACTTAGCATTCTCTTTTAACGATTGCGACGATGAGTGCGAAACTGGCGAAGTACGACCGGTTGTACGAACAGATCAAGGGCTATGTACAGACGACCGACGACATTTGGGCACGGCTGGCCACGATGGAGGCCGTGCTGCATCATAAGATGCAGACTTTTTTCTGGACAGGGGTGTATGCCCTTATCGACGACGAACTGATTGTCCGCTCGTACCAGGGGCCCGTTGCCTGTCAGAAGCTGCGGCATCATACGGGAGTTTGCTGGGCGGCGGTCAGCACGGGAGAAACCGTAATCGTGCCCGATGTGGAGCGGTTTCCGGGACATATCGCCTGTAATTCGAAATCCCGCAGCGAGATCGTCCTGCCGATTCGGGACCGGGAAGGGCGTGTGTTCGCCTGTCTGGATGTGGACAGCGACCGGTTGGATGCGTTCGACCGGGAGGATGAAGAGGGGCTGAAAAAGATTCTCTCCCTGCTTTTTGATTAGGCGGCGCTCCTGCGTGGGCGGCGTATCGTATCTTCATCATCCGCGAAATCCGGTGCGTTTTTCAGCGATTGCCGTATAAAATAAACTCCGCCGAAGCGGAGTCCGAGCAGATTCGGCGCTGCGTCGGCTCGATTATTTTTGTACCGGACAGGAGGCGGTTCGGCGATCTTTATGTGCGAGTCCGTACGATTGAATTGTTCGCCTTTTTCTGATCCTTGTACAAAAAAAATCCCGCTGTAAAATACAGCGGGATTTTTTTGTATTTGGCATTTAGCGGATTACCGTTACGCGGTTCTCCTGTTCGGTCTTGAACGGAGATTTGGTGTCGCTGTAACCCTTGTACTGCAGGTTCTCGGCTTTTACGCCTTTCGAGATCAGGTAGTCGTAAACCTTCTTCGCACGCTGCTCGGCCAGGCGGGTATTCACGGCCTTCGAACCGGTTTGCGGATCGGCATGGCCTTCGATCACGTAAATCTTGTTTTTCGGCGCATTCTTGATTTGGGTAGCGATGATGTCCAGGCGGAGTTTCTCTTTCGGACTCAGCTCGGTCTGGCCGATGTTGAAGAAGGTGATGCCTTTGCTGGTCAGATAGATGTCATCGGTGTAGGCATTGCCGTCGAGCTGGTCGGCCGGAATAGGATTGGGACCCCACTTCGCCATTTCGGCAGCTTTCTTTGCGGCAGCAGCCTCGGCAGCGGCTTTTTTCGCAGCTTTGTTTGCTGCAGCCAGGTCATTGGCTAATTCGGCATTGTCGGCCTGTACTGCGGCCAAAGCCAGATCACGGTCAGCCACGGCAGCCTGGTAAGCCATCACATCCGCTGCGGTGTAGGGCGAAGCCTGTTTGAAGCCACGGCGGTTGAAACGGTACGTAAGACCGATCGTGGCACTGTAAGCTGCGGCCACTTTCTGTGTTCCCGAATTCAGGATTGAGGGCATGTTGCTGCTGGGCAGCATCCAAGCCTTGAGTTCCAGTTCGATGTCCAGGGCCGGGCATACGCGGAACTTGTTGAGCAAACCGGCTGTGAAAGCGAACGAATGGTCCGTCCCGTAGCCCCAGTCGCGCTGGAATTTGTCGGTGAAACCCGATACGTGGTAACCGAAGCCGGCGAAGGGCACTGCGTAATAGACGCGGTCGTCACGCTCGCCGCCGATCCAGTTCGACAGATTCACCATGAAGTCCATGTGCGTGAAGATGTACGGGTCTTTCATGTATTGGTTGCCGAATGCCGTGTCGTTCTGGTACTGGCCGCCCTGAATTTGCAGGCGGGCACCCATTACGGGGTGGAACCATTTGGTCAGCGAGAAGTCGGCCTGCCAGTTGATGTGGTTGAAGCGCGACGATCCGAAATCGTCTTTTCCCAGCGTGCCGTTGAAGACCATAATTTGGGCGCCTCCGGCGACGGTGATTTCCCAGTTGTCGAAGAAACGGTTGGTTTCGTAACCGGCCCAGCCTCGTCTTTTGGGCTGTTGCTCTTCTACGACGATTTCTTCTGCGACAGCGACAACCTGGGCTGAAGCGGCTGCGGCACAAAGAACGAGTGCCATCGTAATGAATAATTTTTTCATGTAGTTCGAATTTAATGTGTAATAATTTTTTGTTTTCGTGTATGTAAACCCTTACACGGGAGCTTGATTCATCTCTATATATCCTTTTGTAGAAGCTAAAAGCAAAGTCCGGGCCAAAAGCCCGGACCTCGTTTGACGTTTTGTATATTTTATTGTCTGTCGGCAGACAATCAACCGCATTTCGAGTACCCGCAGGACATGCACGTAAGACACCCGTTCTGATAGGCCATCGTTTCCTGTCCGCAGCTCGGGCACTTGTCCTTGGTTTTGGTACCGTCCGAGATATATTGCTTCAGTGCTCGTTCCACACCCAGCTTCCAGGTATTGATGGTTTCGCTGTTCAGGTGGAGCGATTCGATGAGCGATACGACGTTGGTGATCGGCATGCCGTGGCGCAGGACGCCTGAAATCAGCTTGGCGTAGTTCCAGAACTCTTCGTTGAACAGGCGCGAAATGCCGCCGATGGTGTTGGTGTAGCCGTATCGGTCGATATACTGGAAGTCGTACCGTTTCGAACCGTTCTCCTCGCGTACCTTTATAATAAAGCCCTTGTTGATTTTGGGCGGAATATACATGGCGTCCTCTTCGATTTTACCCGTGAAGATTTCGTAAGGGCGTCCATCCTGCAGGCCGACGAAGGCGATCCAGTTTTCGTTGCCGTTTTTGAAACGCACGATGTCCGCCGGGATCGATTTGGGGCGTTTGAGAATGGTCTGCCCGTTCTCCTCTTTTGCCGCTTTTTTCTTCTTATCGATCAGTACGCCTTCGCGGCAGCCGTCGCGGTAAACCGTTACCCCTTTGCAGCCGCACTCCCAGGCCGTGCGATATACGTCCGCTACGAGTGCTTCGGAAACGTCGTTCGGCAGATTGACCGTCACCGAAATCGAGTGATCGACCCACTTCTGAATTTCGCCCTGCATCTTGACTTTGGCCACCCAGTCGATGTCGTTGGCCGTCGCGCCGTGATAGGGCGATGCGGCTACCCACCGGTTGAGCTCATCGTCCGATATGTCTTGCAGTTTCGAGGTGTCGTATCCGTTGGCTTCGAGCCATTTGACGAAGTTGTGGTGATAGACGTTGTACTCTTCGAACTTTTCGCCCATATCGTCCACGAAAGCCACTTTGGCATCCTGGTCCGAAGGGTTGATCTTGCGGCGACGCTTATAGACGGGACGGAAAACCGGTTCGATGCCCGACGTGGTCTGCGACATGAGCGAGGTGGTTCCCGTAGGGGCGATGGTCAGCATGGCGATATTGCGTCGTCCGTGTTTTACCATTTCGGCGTAGAGCTCCGGATCGGCCTCCCGGATGCGGCCGATCATCGGGTTCTTCTCCTCCTTGCGTGCATCGAAAATTTCGAACGCTCCGCGCTCTGCGGCCATCTTTACCGAGGCGCGGTAGGCTTCCAGTGCGAGGGTCTTCTGTACCTTCACGGCGAAAGCCGTCGCTTCGGGCGTACCGTAACGGAGCCCCAATGCTGCGAGCATGTCGCCTTCGGCCGTGATGCCCAGTCCCGTACGACGTCCTTTGCGGGCCATCGTGCGGATCTTTTTCCAGAGTTCGAGTTCCACGCGGCGAATGTCTTCGTCTTCGGGATCGGCGGCGATCTTATTGATGATCAACTCGATTTTTTCCAATTCCAGGTCGATGATGTCGTCCATCATACGCATCGCCTTCTCGACGTGTTGCTTGAATTTCTCGAAGTTGAACGACGCTTCTTTGGTGAAAGGTTTGTCCACGTAACTCAACAGGTTGATCGCCAGCAGGCGGCACGAGTCGTAGGGGCAGAGCGGAATTTCGCCGCAGGGGTTGGTCGCCACGGTCGTAAATCCTTCGTCGGCATAGCAGTCGGGAATACTCTCGCGGATGATCGTGTCCCAGAACATTACGCCCGGTTCGGCCGATTTCCAGGCGTTGTGGATGATCTTGTCCCAAAGTTTCTTGGCGTCGATATCCTGCTGGTAGAGCGGTTTGTCCGAGTGGATCGGGAACTGTTGGTGGTATTTCTTCCCGGCGAGTGCCGCACGCATGAATTCGTCGTCGATTTTGACCGAAACATTGGCGCCGGTCACTTTGCTCGTATCGACTTTGGCATCGATGAAACGCTCTGCGTCGGGATGTTTGATCGAAAGGGTGAGCATCAGAGCTCCCCGGCGACCGTCCTGGGCCACTTCGCGCGTCGAGTTCGAGTAACGCTCCATGAAGGGGACGATACCGGTCGAGGTGAGCGCCGAGTTGAGCACCGGACTACCTGTGGGGCGGATGTGCGAAAGGTCGTGGCCCACGCCGCCGCGCCGCTTCATCAGTTGCACCTGCTCCTCGTCCATGCGGAAGATGCCGCCGTAGGAGTCTGCCGGATTCTTGTGGCCGATGACGAAGCAGTTCGAAAGCGAAGCCGCTTGGAAGTTGTTGCCGATACCGGTCATGGGACCGCCTTGCGGGATGATGTAGCGGAAGTGGTCGAGCAGTTCGAACACCTCCTGCCGGTTCATAGGATTGGGGTACTTCTTTTCGATCCGTTCGATCTCGGCGGCGATGCGCTCGTGCATATCGCGCGGAGTTTTTTCGTAAATATGGCCGTACGAATCTTTCAGGGCATATTTGCTTACCCAAACCGTAGCGGCCAGGTCGTCTCCGTCGAAATATTTTTTCGACGCTTCGACCGCTTCGTTGTAGGACACTTCGGTCGGGAGGCCCGGTTGTTTGTTGCTTGACATGATATCTTGAGTTTTATTTCTTTATGTCTTTACAGGAATCGGGACCGATGCAGGCTGTTCCGTTCGGTCCCAACTATACAAATTTCCTGCTTTTCTTCGGGATTTTCGAATCTTCCCGCGACAAATTATTCCAAAGTTATCAACAATGGATAAAACGTGCGTCCCAGTGATCCGGGACGCACATTTTGGGAAATGGCGGAGTCGTCAGTCCTCGTTTTTCGCCCGGCAAGCCGGTTTGCCCGTCGTGCATCTGTACGGCGAAGCGTTGAGCTTACTACCTCTGTAACATGATTATATAACTTTGTTGCTCCTGTGTTTGATGCTCCCTGTCGGGAGTTCTTTCCCGCTCTGCGGTCCGGTTTCCCTCCGACCGGAGAGAAAACGGCGCGTCGGATTCGCGCATACGCACGCCGATCGCAGGCGGTTACGGACAAGCCCGGAAAACAACGCGGAATCTCGCGTCGTTCGAGTATATATAATCGTTTTTATGGGCGGCGAAGCGCGGTCTTTCCGTCCGTGTTTCCGCTGACCGGACGCGTTTTACTTGACGGCGACCGCATCGATCTCGACCTTCGCACCCATCGGCAGCTTGGATACCTGATAGCAGATGCGTGCGGGCATATCCTTCGTAAAGAACGTGGCGTAAACGGCGTTCATCGCGGCGAAATCGGCGATGTCGGTGAGCAGGACCGTCGTTTTCACGATATCGGCGTGGGAATAACCCGCCTCTTCGAGGATGTGCCCCAGATTGGTGAGCGACTGGCGCGTCTGATCTTCGATGCTTTCGGGCATCGCGCCGGTGGCGCCGTCGATCGGGAGCTGCCCCGAAATGTAGAGCGTGTCGCCGCACTTTACGGCCTGCGAATAGGGGCCCACCGCTTTGGGGGCTTTGGGAGATGCGATAATGGTTTTCATAGTGTCGTATTATTTTGATTCGTTAAAATTTATGGTTGAATTTTCTTTTTCGTTGTACCCGGTTCTCGTTTGATCGGAAATAGGGTGCGTGCTTTTTCGGTCGCAGGGTATGTCGGCAACCCCGTTTTTCGCCCCGTTTCGCATGAATGTTCGATTTTAAGTTCTATTTTCCTGCGACCGGGCCGTTTTTATCTTCGGGAACCGTGGCGGAGTACAAAGTTACGATTATTTTGGTTATGTTTGCACATATTTTGCTGGATAAAGATTCAAAATCGATAGCTTATGACACGTTTTATGAAACTGGCGGCACTCGCCGCCCTCGTGATGCTCGTAGCCTCCTGTTGTCCCTGCCGTAAACATCGGAAAGGCGACGGCAAACCTTTTGTCGGTACCGAATGGCAGCTTGTGCAGCTCAACGGTCGTGCCGTACCGGTGGAAGGCGACCTCTTTACCGTCGTTTTCGGTGAGGACGGACGTCTTTCGGGGCTC
>OGMY01000527.1_pt1 | contig 13643 bp, 8 predicted proteins | sample 1573371 | NCBI WGS metagenome assembly OGMY01 (sample SAMEA2581879, study PRJEB24529) | metagenome | biome: Human gut stool | place: China | collected 2011 | reverse complement strand
ACATGACATAAGTGGATTAATCAACATCGTAATGAGACGACTTTTCCGGTTTTCGATAGTACGTGAAGCCATAATAGCAGGTACATTACATCCGAATCCCATAATCAAAGGTATAAACGATTTTCCGTGCAACCCCATTTTATGCATAATCTTATCCATAATAAACGCCGCACGAGCCATATAACCAGAATCCTCCATGATAGAAATACAGAAATACAGAATCAAGATATTCGGTAAGAAAACAATGACAGCTCCTACCCCACCGATAATTCCATCAATCAGCAGATCTTTAAATGGACCTTCCGACATATTATTGCGCAGCAATTCACCAAGCTGCTCTACCATCCATTCAATCCCCATCATCGGATATTCGCCAATGACAAATGTACCTTCAAACATCAGATACATAAAAAGAAAGAAAATAGGAAATCCCCAGACACGATGAGTTACAATCGAATCCAATACCTTTGTTGTCTGCGCCTGTTCCAGATGATTATCCGTGAATGTTTCTTTCAATGCGCCACTGATAAATCCATATTTAGCATCAGTAATAGCCGATTCACAATCCTCATTCATTGTCTCCTGAACACGCTTCGACATCTTGTCGCGGACATGAAAAATTTCATCCGCATTCGGCAATGTGCGTACAATACGCTCAATGTCAGGATCATTCTCCAACAATTTAATGGAAAGGAAACGGGTAGAATATTTATGCCGGATAAACTCATTCTTGGACACTTCACTTTTTACAGCCTCAATCGCTTTTTCTATATCAGGACCGTGATTTATATGAATATGCCGAAAGACACGCCCCGTCTTTTTATGTTCACGCACATAATCTTCCAGATGCTCTTCCTCATGGTTCTTACGGTCTTCCAAAGAGTCATGCCATTCAGTCAAGTCTTTGAGAACTTCCGGATTCATGTTTCCCTGTTTATCGAAGAAGTCTACTCCTTCATACAGATTGATAACCACATGGAACAACGTATCCAATCCACGATTTTTCTTACTGGCAGTAGGCAGCATCGGCACCCCGAACAACTTGCTCAACAAATGGTAATCCAATGTATTTCCACTGGCTTCCAGTTCATCATAGATATTCAGAGCCACTACCATGCGGACATTCATATCTATCAATTGAGTAGTCAGATATAAGTTTCGCTCCAGATTAGAAGAATCGACGACATTAATAATCACGTCAGGAGTTTCATCGATAATATGACGGCGAACATAGATTTCTTCCGGCGTATAAGCAGATAAAGAATAAGTTCCCGGCAGATCGACAATACGGAAATGATAACCTTCGAAGTCAAAATAACCTTCTTTGGCATCCACGGTCACACCGCTGTAATTGCCTACATGCTCATGAGCACCGGACGCAAGATTAAACAAAGAAGTCTTGCCACTGTTCGGATTTCCGACCAAGGCAACATTGATGGTGCGACGTTTACCTAACGCCAACCGTTTCATATCTTCTTCTTTTACTGAAAGGTCTTCGGGTAATCCTTCATGATAAACAGTCTTTTCAGCCAGTTCTTTTGCCTCCTCCTCGCTGATTACTTCGATCATTTCAGCTTCCTGACGACGAAGAGATATTTCATAACCTAAGACTTTATATTTTATGGGATCTTTTAGGGGAGCGTTCAACAGCACTTCAACCGTTTTACCTTTAATGAAGCCCATCTCCACAATACGTTTACGAAAACCACCGTGCCCCAATACCTTTACAATAACACCTTTTTCTCCTGTTTTTAATTCGGACAAACGCATAACTCTCAAAATTTTCGGCAAAGATAATTCATAACTTCGGAGCACGCAAATTATTTAGAATGTTTTTAAATAGCAGCCATTTTCTTCCTCCAAAAGATTTAGGAAAAATAAAAAAACTTATTGATAAACTCGTATCTTTGCAGATATGATACAACAACGCGTTACAAAATATATAGAAAAAGAACATTTGTTCTCACCGGATGCCAAAGTCCTGATTGCATTGAGTGGCGGTGCCGACTCGGTGGCACTGCTATGTATTCTGCACACAGCAGGTTATCATTGCGAAGCCGCACACTGTAATTTCCACCTGCGAGGCGAAGAATCAGACCGGGATGAACTGTTTGTCCGCCAACTTTGCAAAAGAACCGGAATCCATTTGCATACAATTGATTTTAACACGACACAATACGCAAAGGAAAAGCAGATTTCGATTGAAATGGCTGCACGGGAATTACGCTATGACTGGTTCGAGAAAACGAGAAAAGAATGCCAGGCAGATGTGATCGCCGTAGCACATCATCAGGATGATAGCGTAGAAACCATACTACTCAATCTGATTCGAGGTACAGGAATTACCGGTTTATTAGGAATCCGCCCCCGCAACGGAGCAATCGTGCGGCCTCTGCTTTGCGTCAATCGAGAAGATATCATTCATTATCTGGAGAGCATTGGACAAGATTATGTAACAGACAGTACCAATCTGGAAGACGAATATACCCGTAACAAAATCCGGCTCAATCTCCTTCCTCTTATGCAGGAAATCAATCCGTCAGTCAAAAAGAATCTGATAGACACGAGCAATTATCTGAATGATGTAGCTACCATATATAATAAATGCATAGAGGAAACCAAAAATAATATTGTAACGACAGAAGGTATCCGAATCAGTGAGTTAGTAAAAGAACCGGCACCCGAAGCTATTCTATTCGAAATCTTGCATCCTCTAGGCTTCAATTCTGCACAAATCAAAGATATTGCCTTTTCGCTTCACAGCCAACCGGGCAAACAATTTTGCAGTAAAAAATGGAGAGTGATAAAAGACAGAGAATTCTTATTAATAGAAGCTATTGAATCGGGAAATGAAATTCTTCTTCCTTTTCAAATCATCAAAGAAGAAAAAGAATACACCCCTGATTTCCTAATTCCACGCGACAAAGGAATAGCCTGTTTTGATGCCGACAAACTGAATGGAGATATTCATTACCGGAAATGGCAGACAGGAGACACTTTTATTCCTTTCGGAATGAAAGGAAAGAAAAAAATAAGCGATTATCTGACCGACCGCAAATTTTCTATCAGTCAAAAAGAACGCCAGTGGGTACTCTGCTGTGGAGAACACATTGCGTGGCTGATAGGCGAACGAACAGACAACCGCTTTCGTATTGATGAAACGACTAAGCGTGTCGTAATCTACAAAATAGTTTGAGGCAATTTCTGTTTCTTGAAGCAATCTGACAACAAAGCCGCAAAAGGAGTATCATACACCCGTGCTTTCTTAACGCAGGCTTTTACACAGGCACAACACTTGATACATTTAGCTTCATCTGTATGCAGTTCATCCCCTTTCGTTATAGCCCCTGCCGGACAACGGACCACACACAATCCACAATGGGTACACAAATTCTCATCCTCCACCCAAGGAGTGCGGGGAAGCGGTGTTCCACTTTTACGCAACTTGATAACTTTCCTCAAAAAGCGAAACAAAGGAAAAAATGGCTGGCTCGGACGTTTGATAGCACGTACGTCTACCGGATAAAGGGTATCCATGCTATCGGCAGCCTGTATTTTTTCCATGATTTTCTTCCCAAATTCCGTAGCAAAGGCCAAATCCGACTCATCGGGACGTCCCATCGCAATCGGGTGTTTATCAGTACTATATGAATGCTCTCCAATAAAAGTTGCCCCGGCAATCACTTTCAATCCATGAGGAATAGCAAAAGCATCCAGTTCCATTAAAGCTTTCTCATAAGCACGGTTTCCATACACCACCACCAAAACGGTCGGAGTATCCACTCCCCGGATGTACTGCAAACGCTCCATTGCCAGAGGAGCGACATGCCCTCCATACACAGGAACTACAATAATGGCCAAAGCAGATGCAGGAATCACGATTTCATCTGCAATCTGCTGCGTCACATTGATAGGAAGGATATTTTTTATGCCCGTACCGTGAACAATCGCTTCCGCAACTTGTTTAGATGTGTGTGTAGGCGAAAAATAAATTAAATGAGCTTCATTTACTGTCATACTATTTTCTTTTATGTAGCAAAGATACACTTTTACGTGGAAAAAAATGTTTGATTGTTCATGAAACCAAAAAAAATTATTATCTTTGCCCCGTTGAAACATTCTACGATTCAACATATACATCCCTAATTCAGAATAAAAAACAAAACGTATGCTTGCATATCTGTAGCCATAAGCTGTAGTAATGCTGTCCGTAATTCAGCAAAAAAAGAAATATTAATAACTTACCATACTATATGTATAACATTATCCAATTAAACGACAAAAATCTGTCGGAACTTCAAGTTATTGCCAAAGAGTTAGGCATAAAAAAAGCAGACTCATACAAAAAAGAAGACCTTGTTTATAAGATACTCGATGAACAGGCTATTGTAGGAGCTACTAAGAAAGTTGCCGCAGATAAGCTCAAAGAAGAACGCAAAAATGAAGAACAAAAGAAAAAGCGTTCACGGGTAGCTCCTACCAAAAAAGAAGACAAGGTAGTTTCCACACCAAAGAGTGGAGAGGTTAATAAAACAAAAGAAGCCACTCCTGTAAAAGCACCACAACCTTCCAAGAAAGAAGAAAGTACAAACAAAGAAAAAGAAGCTCCTGTTGTAGAAGCTAAAGCAGAAAACGCTACTACTGCTCCCAAGCGTAAAGTGGGCCGTCCACGCAAGAGCGCTGATGCAGAAGAGAAAAAAGAAGTAGAAAATGTAACACCGGCTGCTCCCAAAGTGGTGGAAACTAAGCCTGTTGTTGCAGAGAAAACTACTGAAACAAAAGAAAAAGCTGCTCCAGCACAACAGCCGACTGCTGAAAAGAAAGCAAAAAGCAAACCGGCTGCAGAAACAAATAAACCAGCCGCAGAGCCAAACAAGCCTGTTGCAGAGAAAAAAGTTATAGATAAACCACAAAAGAAAGCCGCACCCGTTATCGACGAGGAAAGCAATATCTTATCCAGCGTTGACGATGATGATTTTATTCCAATCGAAGATCTGCCTTCTGAAAAAATAGAGCTTCCTACCGAACTCTTCGGCAAATTCGAGGCAACTAAAACAGAACCTGTGCAAACAGCACCTGAACAGCCATCTCATCCTCAACAGCAACAACAATCTCAACAGCAGCAAGCACAGCAGCAACGCCCGCGTATTGTTCGTCCACGCGACAATAACAACGGTAATAACAATGTGAACAATAATAGCAATAACGCTAATAACAACAATAATAATTTCCAACGTAATAACAATAATCAAAATCAGGTTCAGAATCAGAACCAACAACGCTTACCGATGCCACGTGCCACTCAGCAAAACCATGCGAACGAGAATCTTCCGGCACAACAGCAACAACAGCAGGAGCGCAAGGTTATTGAACGCGAAAAGCCTTACGAATTCGATGATATTCTCAACGGAGTAGGCGTTCTGGAAATCATGCAGGATGGATACGGATTCCTCCGTTATTCCTATTACAACTACCTTTCTTCTCCGGACGACATTTATGTATCACAATCTCAAATCAAACTCTTTGGTTTGAAAACCGGTGATGTAGTGGAAGGTGTTATCCGTCCACCCAAAGAAGGAGAAAAATATTTCCCGTTGGTAAAAGTGTCGAAAATTAACGGACGTGACGCAGCTTTCGTTCGCGACCGTGTTCCTTTCGAACATCTGACACCTCTTTTCCCGGATGAAAAGTTCAAACTTTGCAAAGGCGGTTATTCAGACTCCATGTCTGCACGCGTTGTTGACCTTTTCGCTCCTATCGGTAAAGGACAACGTGCCTTGATCGTTGCCCAGCCAAAGACAGGTAAGACTATCTTAATGAAAGATATCGCTAACGCTATTGCAGCCAATCACCCGGAAGTTTACATGATTATGCTGCTGATTGACGAACGTCCGGAAGAAGTAACCGATATGGCACGCAGCGTTAATGCAGAAGTTATCGCTTCTACTTTCGACGAACCGGCAGAACGTCACGTAAAAATTGCAGGTATCGTATTGGAAAAGGCAAAACGTTTGGTAGAATGTGGTCACGACGTAGTGATCTTCCTTGATTCTATCACCCGTCTGGCTCGTGCATACAATACAGTATCTCCTGCATCCGGTAAAGTTCTTTCCGGTGGTGTGGATGCAAACGCACTTCACAAACCTAAACGTTTCTTCGGTGCTGCCCGTAATATTGAAAACGGCGGCTCGTTGACCATCATCGCTACCGCATTGATCGATACCGGTTCTAAAATGGACGAAGTTATCTTCGAAGAATTTAAGGGTACCGGCAACATGGAGTTGCAGCTCGACCGCAACCTGTCCAACAAACGTATCTTCCCGGCAGTCAACATTACTGCATCCAGCACTCGTCGCGACGACCTGTTGCTTGATAAGACAACTCTTGACCGCATGTGGATATTACGTAAATATCTTGCAGACATGAATCCGATCGAAGCAATGGACTTCGTTAAAGACCGTTTGGAAAAGACCAGAGATAACGATGAATTCCTGATGAGCATGAACAGCTAATTAGCGGTAAACGATAAATGATGAACGGTGAACAAACTGCGTCCTAATAATTGCAGTTTGTTCACCGTTCTCTTTTTTAGCCACCCCGTTAATCAATAACCACTTGCCGTTCATCCTTCACAATCCAACGTTCATCAGCAATAGTTCCCCCTAATCATCCATCACACATTACATTTTTGTACAAAATACTTTCACTTGCGTCCAAAACTACTACTTCACCCTTTTTTGCGTTTCCTTTTTTCCTACTTTTGTTTCAAAATCAACTATTACTTAATTCTAACCAGTAATGAAAACTATTTATCCATTCATGGGATTAGCCCTATGCGGCGTAGCAGCCCAAGCTCAAGAAAAGCCCAATTTCCTGATTATCCAGTGCGACCATTTGACACAACGCGTCGTCGGAGCTTACGGGCAAACACAAGGCTGCACCCTCCCTATTGACGAAGTCGCTTCACGAGGAGTTATCTTCTCCAATGCTTATGTAGGCTGCCCTCTCAGCCAACCTTCACGCGCAGCTTTATGGAGCGGCATGATGCCTCATCAAACGAATGTACGTTCGAACTCCAGCGAACCTATCAACCCACGTATTCCCGAAAATGTACCGACACTAGGAAGCCTTTTTTCCGAAAACGGTTACGAAGCCGTACACTTCGGAAAAACACACGACATGGGCTCCCTAAGAGGATTCAAACACAAAGAACCGGTAGCCAAACCATTCACTGATCCGGAGTTCCCGGTTAATAACGACAGCTTCCTGGACGTAGGAACCTGCGAAGATGCTGTTGCTTATTTAAGCAACCCTCCCAAAGAACCATTCATCTGTATTGCCGATTTTCAGAACCCTCACAACATTTGCGGATTCGTAGGAGCAAATGAAGGAGTACATACCGACCGCCCCATCAGCGGAACTCTTCCTGAACTACCAGCCAACTTCGACGTGGAAGACTGGAACAATATCCCCAAACCGGTGCAATACATCTGTTGCAGCCATCGCCGCATGACCCAGGCCTCTCATTGGAATGAAGAGAATTACCGTCATTACATTGCCGCTTTCCAGCACTATACTAAAATGGTGTCCAAGCAAGTAGACAGTGTATTAAAAGCTCTTTACTCCACTCCTGCCGGAAGAAACACCATCGTTGTTATCATGGCCGATCATGGCGACGGAATGGCTTCACACCGTATGGTGACCAAGCATATCAGTTTCTATGATGAAATGACAAACGTTCCGTTTATCTTTGCAGGTCCCGGCATCAAACAACAGAAAAAACCGGTAGATCAACTATTGACACAGCCTACGCTGGATCTTTTGCCTACCCTTTGTGATTTGGCAGGAATTTCCGTTCCGGTCGAAAAACAGGGAATCAGTCTCGCACCTACATTAAAAGGAGAGAAACAGAAAAAGACTCACCCTTATGTAGTTTCCGAATGGCACAGCGAATATGAATATGTCGTTACCCCCGGACGTATGGTACGCGGACCGAGATACAAATACACGCACTATCTGGAAGGCAACGGAGAAGAACTATATGATATGAAAAAAGATCCGGGAGAACGCAAGAATCTCGCCAAAGATCCGAAATACAGTAAAGTTCTGGCAGAACACCGTGCCATGCTTGATGATTACATCACCCGCACAAAAGATGACTACCGAAGCTTGAAAGTAGATGCTGATCCACGATGCAGAAACCATACTCCCGGCTACCCCAACCACGAAGGTCCTGGAGTTCGGGAAATACTCAAAAGAAAATAAATAATAAAAAAGAGTGAAGACGACAAAGAAATCTTCACTCTTTTTAGTTCTTTCGCTGGCAAACTTACAAGCAAGCAGCGCACTAGTATAGCCCAAGAACACCGGCAAACACGAATCATCCGGTTCATATTAAGCCGTAAGGGAGACATGCTTCATTCCGAATCAACTAACAATAAAACTCCCGAAGGTCCGGAAATAGTTTTCATCTACTCCATCGCTTCCGAATCGAAATAAAGCACTATCTTTGCAAAGTGTAAACTTAAACGCTTAATTATGTATACCAACAAACAGATTTGGAGTGTCAGTTACCCGATACTACTAAGCTTGCTGGCACAAAATGTCATCAATGTCACCGACACAGCATTCCTCGGACACGTGAGTGAGGTAGCTCTTGGAGCATCGGCTATGGGCGGGTTATTTTATATATGTGTATTCACCATCGCATTCGGATTCAGTACCGGTTCGCAGATTGTCATAGCGCGACGCAATGGCGAAGGCCGCTATTCAGATGTCGGCCCTGTCATGATTCAGGGAGTCATGTTCCTGTTCGTGATGGCACTGCTGCTATTTGGATTCACCAAGGCATTCGGTGGAAACATCATGCGTTTGCTAGTTTCTTCAGAATCCATCTACGAAGGAACAATGGAGTTTCTGGACTGGCGTATTTACGGATTCTTTTTCTCTTTTATCAATGTCATGTTCCGGGCATTGTACATCGGCATTACACGCACTAAAGTGCTAACCATCAATGCCATTGTCATGGCATTAACCAATGTCGTACTGGACTATGCATTAATCTTCGGAAAGTTCGGTTTGCCGGAAATGGGTATCAAAGGGGCTGCTATTGCTTCCGTATTGGCAGAAGCCTCCTCCATTCTCTTTTTCGTCATCTATACGTATGCCACGGTCGATTTAAAGAAATACGGTATGAACCGCCTGCGCACATTCGACCCTGCATTGCTGATGCGGATCCTTAGTATCTCCTGCTTCACCATGCTGCAATATTTCCTGTCGATGGCTACCTGGTTTGTTTTCTTCGTAGCCGTAGAACGGTTAGGACAACGGGAACTGGCGATTGCCAATATCGTCCGGAGTATTTATGTCGTATTGCTGATTCCGGTCAACGCACTGGCTACGACTACCAACAGTCTTGTCAGCAATGCTATTGGTGCAGGAGGCATCCAGCACGTGATGCCGCTCATTAATAAAATTGCGCGTTTCTCCTTTTTCATCATGCTGGGGTTAGTAGCGGTATCGGCACTGTTTCCGCAGTTCCTGCTCTCTATCTACACCAGTGAAGCTGCGCTCATTACGGAGTCCGTACCTTCGGTATATGTAATTTGTTTTGCCATGCTTATCGCATCCGTAGCCAATGTAGTGTTCAACGGTATCTCCGGAACAGGAAATACACAGGCAGCCCTGTTGCTCGAAACGATTACAATTATCATCTACGGATCATACATCATTTTCATCGGAATGTGGCTGAAAGCACCGATCGAAATTTGCTTTACGATTGAGATTGTGTATTATAGCTTGCTGTTGATAACAAGTTATATTTATCTCAAAAAAGCAAAATGGCAGAATAAAAAGATATAAATACAAGAGATTTTTGTACATTTGCAAGCTCAAATAAAGAGTAGACGGAAAAGTCCCTCTTTCGCCCAAGTAAATTGTAATTAGTAATTCGTAATTAAATAACTATGTTCGATAATTTAAGTGAAAGACTAGAACGGTCATTCAAGATTCTGAAAGGTGAAGGCAAAATCACCGAAATCAACGTGGCGGAGACGCTGAAAGACGTACGTAAAGCACTTCTCGACGCCGACGTAAACTACAAGGTGGCAAAGAATTTCACGGATACAGTGAAAGAAAAAGCTCTTGGCCAGAACGTGCTTACGGCTGTGAAGCCAAGCCAGTTGATGGTGAAAATCGTACATGATGAACTTACACAGTTGATGGGTGGAGAGACAGCCGAGATCAATATCGACGCCCGTCCGGCAGTCATCCTGATGTCAGGTTTGCAAGGTTCGGGTAAGACCACCTTCTCCGGTAAGTTGGCACGGATGCTGAAAACCAAGAAAAACCGTAAGCCATTACTGGTTGCTTGTGACGTTTACCGTCCGGCAGCTATCGAACAGTTGCGCGTATTGGCAGAACAAATCGAAGTACCGATGTACTGCGAACTGGACAGCAAGAATCCGGTAGAAATCGCACAACACGCTATTCAGGAAGCTAAAGCCAAAGGATATGACCTCGTTATCGTCGATACAGCCGGACGTCTGGCAGTAGACGAACAGATGATGAACGAGATCGCCGCTATCAAAGAAGCAATCAACCCGAACGAAATTCTGTTCGTGGTAGACTCCATGACCGGTCAGGATGCTGTAAACACGGCTAAAGAATTCAACGAACGTCTGGACTTCAACGGTGTGGTACTGACCAAACTTGATGGTGATACCCGCGGTGGTGCGGCTCTTTCTATCCGTTCGGTAGTGAACAAACCGATCAAATTTGTTGGTACAGGTGAAAAGTTGGAAGCAATCGACCAATTCCACCCTGCCCGTATGGCCGACCGTATTCTCGGTATGGGTGACATCGTTTCATTGGTAGAACGTGCACAGGAACAATATGATGAAGAAGAGGCTAAACGTTTACAGAAGAAAATTGCCAAGAACCAATTCGACTTCAATGACTTCCTTAGCCAGATTGCACAAATCAAGAAAATGGGTAATCTGAAAGACCTTGCCTCCATGATTCCGGGAGTAGGAAAGGCAATCAAAGATATTGATATTGACGACAATGCTTTCAAAAGCATCGAAGCTATCATTTACTCCATGACTCCGGAAGAACGCAGCAATCCGGCCATTCTGAACGGTTCACGCCGCCAGCGCATTGCCAAAGGTAGCGGTACGAATATTCAGGAAGTAAACCGCCTGCTGAAACAGTTCGACCAGACTCGCAAAATGATGAAGATGGTAACTAGCAGCAAGATGGGCAAGATGATGCCTAAAATGAAAAGATAATCATTCAATAGATCCAAACTGATTATAACAAAAAAGAGGAAGTTTCGACTTCCTCTTTTTTTGTATCCGGAAGCCTACAGTAGAAAGTAGTTTCTCCACTAACAAACTGATAATATACTGCTCATCTCCTGACAAAAATTCCAATCCTTTTGGAGAGTTCAGTTATTTATTTTACTTTTGCCCATCACCAATAAATACTCTGAAAATATGACTCTGATAGACGGAAAAGCCATTTCCGAACAAGTGAAACAAGAGATTGCAGCCGAAGTAGCCGAAATTGTGGCTCGTGGCGGAAAACGCCCGCATCTAGCGGCTATCCTTGTTGGACACGATGGTGGTAGCGAAACGTATGTAGCTGCCAAAGTAAAAGCCTGTGAAGTATGTGGATTCAAGTCCTCCCTCATCCGTTATGAAAGTGACGTGACCGAAGAAGAACTGCTTGCCAAAGTACGCGAACTGAATGAAGACGACGATGTAGACGGCTTTATCGTACAACTTCCCTTACCTAAACATATCTCCGAACAGAAAGTAATCGAAACGATTGATTACCGTAAAGATGTAGACGGCTTCCACCCGATCAACGTAGGCCGTATGTCCATCGGACTTCCGTGCTATGTATCCGCTACTCCCAACGGTATCCTCGAATTGTTGAAACGTTACGAAATAGAGACTTCCGGCAAAAAATGTGTTGTACTCGGACGTAGCAATATCGTCGGCAAACCGATGGCTGCCCTGATGATGCAGAAAGCCTATCCGGGCGATGCCACGGTGACGGTATGCCACAGCCGCAGCAAAGACCTGATAAAAGAATGTCAGGAAGCTGATATTATCATCGCTGCCCTGGGACAACCCAACTTTGTAAAAGCCGAAATGGTGAAAGAAGGTGCGGTAGTTATCGATGTAGGTACTACGCGTGTGCCGGATGCAACTAAGAAATCAGGCTTCAAACTGACTGGTGACGTGAAGTTTGACGAAGTTGCCCCAAAATGTTCCTTTATCACTCCCGTACCGGGCGGTGTTGGACCGATGACGATTGTATCGTTAATGAAAAATACACTCTTAGCTGGCAAGAAAGCCATTTATCAATGAAACATAGCTTGTTTCTGATGATTTTACTTCTCTCTTTGTCCTGCACCTCCCGGTCGCAGGCAAAGAGAGATTCTATCATCGATACCCTGTCGGACAGCCTTTCCGCAACCGACAGTATTTCCCCTACTGATACCCTACGACTCCTTTTCGTAGGTGACCTCATGCAGCATCAAGGACAAATCAACGCTGCACGAACCTCAACCGGCTATGATTATTCCGCCTGTTTTACGTACGTTAAAGAAGAAATAGGGAGAGCCGATCTCGCTATCGCCAATCTGGAAGTTACGTTAGGAGGCAAACCCTACAAAGGTTATCCTGCTTTCAGCGCACCGGACGAATTTCTGACCGCAATTCATGACGCAGGTTTCAATGTTTTAGTAACTGCCAACAATCATAGTCTCGACCGTGGCAAATCCGGACTGGAGCGTACCATTCAACTTATCGACTCGTTGAAAATTCCACATGCAGGCACGTATATCAACACCGAAGAACGCGACAAGAAATACCCTCTTTTATTGGAAAAGAACGGGTTCCGCATCGCCCTGCTCAACTATACGTATGGCACAAACGGTATCCCCGTTACTCCTCCCAATATCGTGAACTATATTGATACAACAGTTATCGCCAAAGATATTGAAGAGAGCAAAGCAATGAAACCGGACGCAATCATAGCTTGTATGCATTGGGGAATCGAATACCAGTCGCTCCCGGACAAAGAGCAGAAATTCCTTGCTGACTGGCTGATTCAAAAAGGAGTAAATCATGTCATCGGCTCCCACCCTCACGTAGTTCAACCCATCGAAGTTCGCACAGACAGCGTGACAAACGACAAACATCTCGTAGTCTATTCACTGGGAAATTATATTTCCAATATGTCCGCCCGCCGCACCGATGGTGGACTGATGGTAAGAATGGAATTAGTAAAAGACAGCACAGTCCGTCTCAATAATTGCGAGTATAGTTTAGTCTGGACAGCCCGCCCCATTCAGTCCGGAAAAAAAAATCATCAATTACTCCCCGTCAACCTACCTGCTGATTCAATTCCTTTACAAGCACGTAACTCTCTGAAGATCTTCACAAATGATGCTCGAACCCTTTTCAACAAGCACAATCAGGGAATAAAAGAATATACTTTTTACAAAAAAAAGTAGTGAAATCTTTTGGAGATTAAAAGATAATATCTATCTTTGCACCGCGTTAGAGAAACGCAGACATGGTGGCTGTAGTTCAGTTGGTTAGAGCGTCAGATTGTGGTTCTGAATGTCG
>OGMY01000509.1_pt1 | contig 14052 bp, 9 predicted proteins | sample 1573371 | NCBI WGS metagenome assembly OGMY01 (sample SAMEA2581879, study PRJEB24529) | metagenome | biome: Human gut stool | place: China | collected 2011 | reverse complement strand
CTATAAAAGGGTCTACATAGTCTACGGGAGATAGTTCACCGGATGTACAAGAGCAGCAAGCCCAAAAGGCAGTAGTTGCACATATAAGAGTTTTTAATTTCATCAGACTGTATATTTGAAGAGCGCTGCAGACTGTCGGGAATGCCGTCTCTCCGTATATTAAAATGATTTTATGAATAGCCTTTGCAAATGAAAGAAAAAGAAGAAATATCTGCAAGGATCAATACCCGAAAATACCAACCCCTGCAGATTAGACCAATGGCAATGAGGTCTTTTTTTATATTTTATCTCTTTCAGAGAAAATATCAATCATAATGAGGATTCTGTTTTAACTTACCATCAGATTTGGTAATCTGAACCGAAGGATAAGGGAATACGATCATGTAATCCTGATAAGCAATCTTATCCGTATAATCCTCATACTCACCTACAACGAATGTGGAAGCAGGGTCCTGGCGGTTGGCATAATGACGTACGCGCGGACGGGCATTCAATTCGGCAGCAGCCAAAGCCTTTATTTCAGTATTGCCTGAGCGATACCAGCGTTTCAAATCATATAAATGGTCTGTAAACTCAAATGCCAATTCACAACGGCGTTCATGATATAGGTCAGCCATAGTAGCAGTGCCCGTCAATAATGCAACATTGGCACGTTTACGAATGCGATTCAAATCAGCCGTAGCCAAGTCCGCTTTATTAGTCATCAAATAAGCTTCCGCACGGAAAAGTAACATTTCTGCAAAACGGATAACCGGGAAATTAATACGTACCGTCGGCCAGTCTCCGTTTGTATTGATATACCCCTTATTGGCTGCATCTTCATACTTAAAGGGATCCATGTATTTATTAATCATAAAACCGGATTCAATATCCGAGCTTGAATAAAAAGCACGGGATTCACCCAAGAATTGAAATTCCTGACCATACTCTAAAACCGTACGAACCAAACGGTCATTACCAGCTCCGTCTTTCAACATCTCTTCGTAAATATCATAAGACGGCTTGTTCTGTCCCCAGCCATTATATTGTCCCCAGCCTTTGTTCTCAAGGACAACTCCCGGAAACTCCGAACCGCCACCTTGAGAGCCACCATTTCCAGGAATAGTCCAAATATACTCTTTATTCCACCATTTAGAGAAATCAGAAGAGAACAACTCTTCATAAGTACCGGCTAAATCACGTCCGTAAGCAGTTTCCAGTTCATTGACCATACTGATTACATTTCCCCATTGTGTAGCATCCCAAGTTGCCCAATAAGCATAAACTTTAGCTTTAAAAGCTACTGCAGCCGCATCGTGCGCGCGTCCTCTATCATTATCTCCATACTCTTCAAAACGGGGCAAATACTCTATTGCCTTGTCCATATCCGAGATAATCAATTTATAATTATCGATGACCGAAGCTTGCTGAGGAGGAATAGAATTGTCATAGCCACCTTCAAAATCTTCATAACGGACAAAAGGTACCCCTTGTGTATCAAGACCGTAACGATAAGCGATCAAGAAATGAGCCCATCCACGAGTGAAGTAAGCTTCACCGAGACTTCTCTTTTCAATATCACTCAAAGTGGTGCTTTTCCCTTTCTTAAGCAACTCTTGTATTACCCAGTTGGAACGTGCCATCACTTTGTACATAGTATCAAAAATAGTACGCAAAGGGGATTCGTCTCCTGTATATTTCAATGTAGCAAGTGTTGGAAAATCACGGGTCTTTCCCCACACAACGTCGCACGCGGCACCTTGTTCCCAAAACAGTTCGCGTCCATATACAGCTTCCTGATGAAATCTTTCATACAATGCATCTACAGCATCAATAGCCTGCAGGTCATTGGTAAAATAAGTCGTTGTAGTAGCATCTCCCTCTGGTTGCACATCAAGGAAGTCACTGCAAGAACTCATAAGCAATGTGGCAGACATCGCAAAAAATAATATATTTTTTTTCATAATCATTCTTCTCTATTAATTATTAGTAAGTCAATTTTACACCAACAGATAATACGCGAGATACCGGATATTTCAAAGCATCCCAGCCACCACATTCAGGATCCATACCAGAATATCCAGTGATAGTAGCAAGATTTTCACCACTGAGGTACACAGACAAACGGCTGTTACGGTCATTCAAATGAGACCACTTGCGGAATACATCGCTTAAATCATAAGAAAGGGTTACATTCTTCAAACGCAGATAAGAAGCATTCTCCAAATACCAATCAGATGCAGTCGTAAAGTTTCCATTCGGGTCATTCTTTGACAAACGAGGAATATCAGAACCGGTATTTGTAGGACTCCAAGCATTCAATATCTCGCTGGAACGGTTAAAGTTTCCTTCTACATCACTCAACAGCATGTACTTTCCTACATATAAAGCTTTTGCTCCACCTACTCCCTGGAACATGGCACTGAAAGAAAGTTTTTTCCACGTCATTCCCAATGTAAAGGCAAAAGTCGTCTTCGGAGTCGCACTACCCATATACTGACGGTCTGCATCCGTAATTTTACCATCGCCATTATGATCCACAAACTTCAAGTCACCAGCCTTGGCATTCGGCTGAATACCTACCCACTCTTTTTCACCATTATCATTGGTCACATATGTTCCATGTTTAGCATTCCACTCGGCAACTTCTGCATCACTTTGGAACAAACCATCTGTCTTAATCAAGTAGAAGGAATTCAGAGGTTCCCCTTCCGTACTCTGCATCATATAAGGGATGCTACGGAACCTTTTATCATTAGGCCACAAACCCGGATTGCCATCCGCATCCTTCACACCTATATCTGATACCCAGTTCTTTAAATACGAGAAGTTACCCGATACGAAATAAGAAAGGTTTTTGTTAATCTTATCGCTCCAATTAGCTTGAATCTCAAAGCCACGGTTACGCACTTCACCTTGATTGATTAACATGGCATCGAGTCCCATAGTAGAAGGCCACCCCATTGATTGTGTCTGAATCAAATTGAAAGTACGTTTATCAAAATAGTCTAATGATACCGACAAACGGTTTTTAAACATCTCAACATCCAAGCCCAAGTCAGTCTGTTCTGAAGTTTCCCAGGTCAAATCAGGATTTAACGCAGAGCCGTTGTAAATCAAAGTATTCCAGATATTATTTGCCTCAGGACCATATTGTGCTTGTTCTGTCCACGAGCTTTTCTTCAACAAAGCAGACTTATAATTAAGCCCTATAGAGCTCAAATTACCTACACGCCCCCAAGAAGCACGCAATTTCAGCAAACTGATAAAATCACTCTTCTTAAAGAATTTTTCATTAGATATTTTCCATCCAAGGGTCACTGCAGGGAAATCACCATAGTTATTTTCCTTAGGCAAACGTCCAGCATAATCACGACGCCAAGATGCAGTAGCAAAATAACGGTCATTATAAGAATAAGCCAAACGGGCAATCAACGACACATTGGCATCAGGTCCAGTCAAATAGTCAGATGCTGTCACTGATCCTGCATACGCCATGTATTGTAAAAATTCCGATTCATCCGCAAAATCCTTACCCGTCACTTCCAGTCCACGCGTTTCAGAATGATCTGCCGTAGTCGAGAACAAGGCACCAACCGTATGTTCACCGAATGTCTTATCATAAGTCAGGGTATTTTCCGTCTTCCAAGCATCTCTACGGTAAGTAGTTTCTTGAAGATTATTCGACAAAGCCGGTTTACCTACTTCATCACGAATAGGATTGAACTTCTTGTAATGATTAGTCTTCATATTATAAGTAAAACGACTCGTAAACTTCAATCCAGGAAGTACATTAGCTATCTCCAAGCTGGTAGTGCTCCATATGTCACTTATCTTGTCATACAAATTCTCTGCTTCCAATAGACGTACCGGATTTACAGCATCCCCGTGGATATCAGAGAAATTCGAACCATATTTTTCAATATAGGCAGGATCTTCCGTAGTCACACCACCATAACTTCCGTCCAACGGATTATAGACAGTGGCACTTGCCGGCATGTAGATAGCCGAAAGGATAGGTCCTGTATAAGCATCGTTATCCGTAGCTTTGGAACGTTGGGTAGTGTTCTGCCATACAAAATCCTCACTGACGCTCACCCACTTGTTCAGCTGCATTTTACCATTATAACGTAATGTAAGATTCTTCTTGAAAGTATTAATCAAAACACCTTCATCATTATCGTAAGCAAAAGATATACGATTTGAAAAATTATCAGAACCTACATTCAACGCTACGTTATGACGTTGGTAGAAGGCAGTGCGGAAAATCTCATCCATCCAATCAGTACGAGTCGTACCTATCCATGGATTTTTGGTAACATCCCAACCGACTGGAAGCGAAAGTCCTGCATTTTGATGAGATATCTTACGCATCTCAATCTGCTGCTCCGCATTCAGTGGTTCTATCAAATTGGTAGCCTGACGAATACCAAAAGTGCCGTCATAAGTCAACGAAGGAGCACCTTGTTTCGCTTTTTTGGTAGTTACCAACACAACACCACCTGCACCAGACTGTGCGCCATAGATAGCAGCAGAAGCAGCATCCTTCAAAACAACGATACTTTCAATATCATTCATGGATGAGATAGGTGCACCGGGAACACCGTCCACAACCCAAAGTACATTGTCTCCATCTTGTGAGCCTTGACCACGAATCACAATGTTAGGAGAAGAAGTTGGGTCGCCACCATCGGCCGTAATGGTAACACCTGCCAGCTGTCCCTGCAGCATGCCTTCGGTAGAAGTTACCGGGCGAGCAGCCAATTCTTCAGTATTACTTACTACACCCACTGAAGCAGACAAGTCCTGCTTACGTGTATTCGCACCATACCCTAATACAACAACCTCATCCAGAAGTTCTGTATCCTCTTTAAGCACAATTACCATTTGTTTTTCTGCCACTGGTACTTCCTGAGTCACATAGCCGACAAAACTGATTACCAATACGCCGTTTTTATCGGCCGAAACATTAAAGTTTCCGTCAACGTCCGTAATCACTCCATTAGTCGTCCCCTTTACTAACACATTGGCACCAATCACAGGTTCGCCAGTCTGATCCTTTACTGTTCCTTTCACAGAAATCTGCTGTGCATAAGCACCTGCCGACAAGAACAGTCCCAACAATAGGGTCAGAATCGTTCGATAGATTCTAAGATTTACTTGTTTCATGCATTCAAAATTTAAAGTTTATAATATAGAAAATTATAATTCCGCCACAAAGGTCAGAAAGCAGAATTACATAGTTATTACAAAAGGAACAATTCCCTAACAGTCCTTATTTATGCGTAAAATAATATAACTGCAAAATATTTATTATTTTCAATCAAACCGTATAGGGATTATTACTCAAGAAGAGCGGCAGCACCCAATAAACTGGAATCCTTTTGATGCGAAGCCACCACACTCACATTATCCGATATAATCTTGTAGGGAAAACTTTGCATTGTTTGTTCCATAGCATTTTTAAAGAAAGGAAAAGCCGATACAATACCGCCTCCTAAAACAATAGCCTGGGGAGCATAGGCAAAAAGAATTGCCTTTATAAGATTACCCAAATGCCTCCCAAACTCTTTCCAAATCTCCAATGCAGCTTGTTCTCCTTGCTGGGCTTTTTCAGCTACTACCGCACCGGTAGTGCCATAACGTTTAAACAAGAAACTACTGCAATAATGTTCAAAATCAGAGTCCAAATAAGGAAATGAGCCTATCTCACCGGCTCCCATATATTGCCCACCATACAAACGACGGCCAATGACAACGCCAGCTCCAATTCCGGTCCCAATAGTAACGCCTACCATGTTGGTATAAGATTTTCCTTCGCCGTATAGGCTCTCCCCCAAAGTGAAACAGTTGGAATCATTATTAATGGCAACTGCCACCTTGAATTCGTTCTCCAAAATCTCCTTCAAGTGTATTTCTTTCCAAGAAGATATATTTGCTACATTATATACAATTCCTTTCTCCGGATCAACAATTGAAGGGACACCGATACCGATACCATCTACCTGCTCATTCATCATATTCCGAATAAGCTGGGAAAGCTGGTTTAGCACAGTAGAAGCATCTTGCTGAGCTAAACATGGAACCGACACTTTATTCAAGCAGTTCCCTTTTTCCACTTGGGCTATTCGAATATTGGTTCCTCCTAAATCTATTGACAGTTTCATAGTATATAACATTAAGGTGTTCAACATGTGCAAAATTAAGAAAATGCTTTTTTTTCAGTATTCCCAATTGCGCATATAAATCTTCATTTTGCGCAAACATTACTGTCAATCAAATATTCCACCAAATCTTTTCCTCCAGGTTCACTGACAAAATCGATAAAAACAATACCGCAATTCCGGCTATTCTTTTGTTTTAAATAGTCAGCAATAGGCTTGTTCACCTTATCAGCAAAGACTTTAGGGGTTCCCAAGGGCAGCCCCGTCGCACTTACAAAAGTAATTCCCCACCGACGTGAGGAAACCGGCTCAGCAGACATCCCTTCAATATTACGGACACAAACCCCTACCTTCTTCCCGGCCTCCTCACCCGATTCATATTGATATTCATCTTCGAGCAAAGCCACTCCTTCCTTACCATCTTTATTGCGAAGAGTGAGCAGGCAAGTACTGTCATCCTCCCAACCTACACATGCTGCTCCAGGATAATTATCCATAGCATGATCCCTATGCAGGAAAAGAATCTTTCCACGGCAATCTTTCAGCGTCAGTTCAGGGCGAAAGTCCATCACGAAATAACTTTGATACTCAGGGCTGCTTAAAGAAACGGACAGCAGAGAAGCATAATCCCGCAATTCTCCCCCTTCCTTTTTCAAGGAAACAATCAAAGTCTCAGAAGGATATGTTTGCAGAAAGTGTATAAAAGCAGGTAAAACATCATCTTCCCAATATATATCCTGAAAGGCATGACTGTGAAACACCCCCAGTTTATTACCCTTCTTTTCCAAACGGATATCGAAAGCACGGATGCCTTGCCGTAATTGAGCAGGAATATCTGTTGCTTGTGTTTTCAACATATGCCCTCCTTTGATACTACCGCTATCGTGTGAACCAGGAATAGAAATCTTACATATAGGAAGCGTATCATGGAGAATCCTCATCCACTCAGGCCGCAGTGCAACCTCATCCCGCGCCTCCGCACAAGTATCCCGCAATCTGGAAGCTGTAGCACAAACCGGAGCATTCAATAGAAATATGGTCAAAGCTAATACAACAACTGTTCTTAATCCGTTTCTCTTCATAGTATATTGCTTTTAAGTTTACTGCATGCAAATGTAGAGAGTTCATTCTTTTCCCTCATCCTAAATTGCGTATTTAGTTCTTCATTTTGCGCAAACATCGAAAGCAACATATAGTAACATCTGAGCCAAACGTAATGTACCTTTTCATTACATAAATGTACCTAACGAAAAATGCCATACATTCTCCGTACTGCGTATCTCATCCCAGACGAAGCCCTCCCAAGAAAAGGATTTCAACTCCTCAGGACACTCCAGACGGTTCTTGACAATAAAACGCGTCATCTCTCCGCGACACATCTTGGCATAGATAACGACAGTCTTCGGCTGTCCGGCCTTCCAAACTTGAAACTCGGGCGTAATAACACGCACCTCTTGCTCCACCCGCTTCCAGTCGAACAAATCTTTCATTTCAGCACTTGCCAAATTAATGAGAACACCGCCACAGTTTTTAATTTCCTCTATGAAGTAATCCGTCAACAAAGGCTTCCAATAATCAAACATGGATATTCCACCTTTTTCGGGCAAACGGACATCTCCTTCCAAACGATAGGGTTTGATACCGTCCAGCGGGCGAAGCAACCCATAAAGAAAAGAAGTGATACGTAGATGTTCTTGCGCATAACGAAAATCCTCCGCTGAAAAATCTTTCGGAAGAATGCGTTTAAAAACAGCTCCCGTGTAGGCGCAAACGGCTGGCATCGAACGATTTTCCTCCGAACAGAAATCATGAAAACGCAAACGGTTCTCGGCAGCAATTTTGGTATTCACCCGAAGAAGCCTTTCCAATTCGGATACTGAATACTGCGACATTTCCAACGCATTCCGCACAGCCTCCGTTTCGAATTTCGGGACTGTGACTTCGGGCACGACAACAGAGCAGCGCGCTGCCATGGTCTTTGCACAAGAGATAAAAACAAGCATAGCGATATTTTTTAATGGATACAAAAATAAAGTTTTTTAGTGGAGAATACATATACTTATAAAGTTTTTCCGCAGAATTCACCTCCGTTTCAAGAGTTTTTCATACCTTTACACCTTGTTGGAGAAAAGTGCACGTATTGCCCCCCTCTACTCCCCCAACATCTTGAGATAGAAAAAGAAAAAATAATATATAAAATGACTCACAAATGGAATTATCAACCCATTACACCCGAACAGGCAGAAGCAAGCCAACAACTGGCCCAAGAATTGGGAATTAGCCCAATATTGGGAAAATTGCTGGTGGAGCGGGGAATAACAACGGCAGCGGATGCCCGGAAGTTTTTCCGCCCCCAACTACCGGACTTATACGACCCATTCCTGATGAAGGATATGGATATAGCCGTAGAGCGCCTGAACAAGGCAATGGGAAAGAAAGAGCGCATTCTTGTTTATGGAGATTATGACGTAGACGGTACCACGGCTGTGGCATTGGTCTACAAGTTTATTCAACAGTTCTATTCGAACATCGACTACTATATCCCCGACCGTTACAATGAGGGGTATGGAGTTTCAATCCAAGGAGTAGACTATGCCGCAGAGAGTGGTGTAGGTTTGATTATTGTATTGGACTGCGGTATCAAAGCCGTCGAAGAAATCACATACGCCAAGGAGAAAGGCATTGATTTCATCATCTGCGACCATCATGTCCCCGATGATGTACTGCCCCCTGCTGTAGCCATTCTGAATGCCAAACGGGAAGACAACACCTATCCTTATGAACATCTGTCCGGATGCGGTGTAGGCTTTAAGTTCATGCAGGCATTTGCCCTCAACAACGGTATCGAGTTCCATCACCTTATCCCTTTACTGGACCTCTGCGCCGTCAGTATCGCATCGGATATTGTCCCCATTATGGGTGAAAACCGCATTCTCGCCTACCACGGTTTGAAGCAGTTGAACAGTAATCCCAGCGTAGGCCTGAAAGCAATCATTGATGTCTGCGGACTGACGGACAAGGACATCACCGTCAGTGACATTGTATTCAAAATAGGTCCCCGCATCAACGCCTCCGGACGTATCCAGAACGGGAAAGAAGCTGTTGACTTGCTTACTGAAAAAGATTTCTCTCTTGCCCTGGAGAAAGCCGGACAAATCAACCAATACAACGAGACACGCAAGGACTTGGACAAGACCATGACCGAGGAGGCCAACAAGATTGTAGCTGACCTGGACGGACTTGCCGACCGACGTTCCATCGTATTGTACAATGAAGACTGGCATAAAGGCGTCATCGGCATCGTAGCCTCCCGGCTGACGGAAATCTATTACCGGCCGGCAGTAGTACTGACACGTACGGATGACATGGCAACCGGATCTGCCCGTTCCGTCTCCGGATTCGATGTCTACAAAGCCATTGAATACTGCCGCGACCTTCTGGAAAACTTCGGAGGTCATACCTACGCCGCCGGTCTTTCCATGAAGGTGGAAAATGTACCGGCCTTTATCGAACGCTTCGAAGAGTTCGTATCACAAAATATCCTGCCGGAACAGACATGCGCCGTCATCGACATCAATGCCGAGATTGATTTCAGAGACATCACTCCGAAATTCTTCAGCGACTTGAAGAAATTCAATCCATTCGGACCGGACAATGCCAAACCCATTTTCTGTACGCACAATGTCTATGATTATGGTACCAGCAAAGTCGTAGGCCGCGACCAGGAACATATCAAGCTCGAACTGGTTGATAATAAATCGAACAATGTAATGAACGGCATCGCTTTCGGGCAAAGTTCCCACGTACGCTTCATCAAGACCAAACGTTCCTTCGACATCTGCTATTCCATTGAAGAGAATACCCATAAGAGGGGTGAAGTGCAGTTGCAGATTGAAGACATAAAGCCGAACTGAAAGCCTCTCCCCTAACCCCTCCCCCACAGGGAGGGGAATAAGAATAGTCTCCTTATATTAAGGAAATGATGAAAATTGGTTGATGCTATAAGATTAGTAATCACTACTATTAGCATAGAGAAGGAAAGAATATCAATTCAACGATAAGAAGTAGCAAGAAAGTTCAATAAGACCATGAGCAGCAGTAGTAACTTCAAAACTCCCCTCCCTATGGGGGAGGGATTGGGGGTGAGGCTTCTGAAGCAATACTGGGGATACGATACCTTCCGGGGAATCCAGGAAGATATCATCAACAGCATTACCGAGGGACGGGACACTTTGGGACTAATGCCCACGGGAGGAGGAAAATCCATCACTTTCCAAGTTCCGGCACTTGCTAAAGAAGGACTTTGCCTGGTCATCACTCCGTTGATTGCCCTCATGAAAGACCAGGTACAAAACCTGAAAAAGCGGGGAATCAAGGCGCTTGCCATCTACTCAGGCATGAGCAGGCAGGAAATCATCGTCACACTGGAGAACTGTATATTCGGCAATTTCAAGTTCCTCTATATCTCCCCCGAAAGGCTCGATACTGAAATCTTCCGCACCAAACTGCAGAAGATGAAAATCAGTATGATTACGGTAGACGAAAGCCACTGCATATCGCAATGGGGCTACGACTTCCGTCCTGCCTATCTGAAGATAGCCGAGATACGCACACTGCTACCCGGTGTACCCGTGCTGGCACTGACAGCCACTGCCACTCCGGAAGTAGTGAAAGATATCCAGGCCCGTCTGCATTTCCGTGAGGAAAATGTGTTCTGCATGAGTTTCGAGCGCAAAAATCTCGCCTATATCGTCCGTAAAACGGAAAACAAGACGGGAGAGCTGTTGCACATCCTGCGCCGTATGCCCGGAAGCGCCATCATCTATGTGCGCAACCGCCGCCGCACCAAGGAAATTACCGAACTGCTGCACAACGAAGGCATCACCGCAGATTTCTACCATGCCGGACTGGATGACGCCACCAAAGACATCCGCCAACAACGCTGGCAAACAGGAGAAAGCCGTGTCATGGTCGCCACCAATGCATTCGGTATGGGTATCGACAAACCGGATGTACGGATTGTCATCCACATGGACCTGCCCGATTCCATAGAAGCCTACTTCCAGGAAGCAGGACGTGCCGGAAGGGACGGACAAAAAGCCTACGCGGTCGTCCTTTACGCCAAGTCGGATAAGGCAACACTGCACAAACGCATTCCCGACACCTTTCCTGAAAAAGAGTATATAAAGGAAGTATATGAGCATCTTCAATACTATTACCAGATGGCAATGGGAGACGGACAAGGCTGTGTACGCGAGTTCAATATAGAAGACTTTTGTCGAAAGTTCAAGTACTTCCCCGTTCCCGTGGACAGTGCCTTGAAGATTCTGACACAAGCGGGATACCTGGAATATACAGACGAACAAGACAATGCATCCCGGCTACTGTTCACTATCCGTCGAGATGAACTTTATAAACTGAGAGAGCTCGGCGAAGATATGGACAAACTCATCCAAACCATTCTCCGCTCCTATACCGGGGTTTTCACAGACCATGCTTTCATCAATGAAGATTCACTGGCCATACGCACTGGACTCACACGCCGGCAAGTGTATGAACAGCTCATCCACCTAGCCAAGCTACATATCGTCAGTTACATCCCCCGCAAAAAGACACCATATATAATATACACGCGAGAGAGGGTTGAAATGCGCCACCTGCAAATCCCTTCCACCGTGTACGAGGAACGCAAAGAGCGATATGAGAAACGCATAAGTGCCATGCTGGATTACGTGAGCAGCGATACCGTGTGCCGTAGCCGGATGCTGCTACACTACTTCGGAGAGAAGAACGAGCATAACTGCGGGCAGTGCGACACTTGCATCAATTTGAAGAACAAGAAACCTTCCGGCCACCTTTCGGAAAAGGAACTTTCTGAAAAGATTCTTCAAGCCCTATCTGATAAACGACAAACTCCAGCCACTTTGGCAGAACAGATAGCAGACGATAAAAACATGCTCATCGATGTGTTACATGGATTGTTGGACGAAGGCAAGGTAATTGCTGTCAACGGAATGCTTCAAATCAAAAAATAATTCATTACTTTTGCCGTTGGAAAAGAATGTCCTGCCGCTGAGAGGAACATCTCCTATCAGCCATGCCCCTCCTTTTCCTTTTTAATTTTTAATTCTTTAATTTTAATCACCTATGGGATTCTTTAAATCTTTTTTCTCCGGCAAGTCAGACAGTCCGGCAAATGAGAAACAAAAAAACGAACAGAAGAATTTTGAGATATTCAAGTATGACGGTATGCGCGCACAACGCATGGGCCGTACAGACTACGCCATCAAATGCTTCACTGAAGCCCTTGCCATTCAGGAAGACTTCGAGACCATGGGATATCTCGCCCAAGTCTACACCCAGACCAGCGAACTGGACGAGGCGCACAAACTACTGGAACGCATGACCGAAATAGAGCCGGAACATATCTCCACCTACCTCAGTCTTGCCAACGTATGCTACATGCAGGAAGACTATCCCGCCATGGCAGGAGCGGCAAAGAAGGCTATCGAAATAGAAGAGGGCAACGCCATGGCACATTACCTGCTCGGCAAAGCAGACAATGGGCAAGGGGACGGCATCAGGTGCATCGCCCATCTTACGAAAGCCATCGTACTGAAAGATGATTTCATCGAAGCACGTCTGCTCCGTGCCGAAGCCCTGGTCCAAATGCAGCAATACAAGGAAGCGATGGAAGACATAGACACCATTCTGGCACAAGACCCGGAAGACGAAAGTGCCATCTTGCTCCGCGGAAAGATAGAAGAAGCTACGGGAGACAAAGAAAAAGCAGAAAGCAGCTATCAGAAAGTGACGGAGTTGAATCCCTTCAACGAACAAGCCTTCCTCTACTTAGGACAGCTTTACATCACCCAAAACAAACTGGCAGAAGCCATCGAGCTCTTTACGGAAGCCACAGAACTGAACCCTAATTTCGCAGAGGCCTATCATGAGCGCGGACGTGCCAAGTTGCTGAACGGCGACAAGGAAGGTTCTGCAGAAGACATGAAGAAAGGACTGGAACTCAATCCTAAAGAGATACAGAACTTTAACGGACAATATGGTAACCAACCGGGGGGAAGTACCGGTAATATCCTGGGATTATGACAAATTCAATTATTGCCGCCAATGAAACGAAATTTATTTCTATCAGTACTTTTTGTACTGATGTTCGCACCTGCCCATGCACAGCAAGTGAACATATTGTCCTATAACGTACATAATTGCATAGGTATGGACAAGGAGTACAATTACCGGCGCATTGCCAATGTTATCAGTCAAACTTCTCCGGACATAGTCGCCCTGCAGGAACTTGACAGTGTAACGGTGCGCAACAAAGGAATCCATGCTCTCGGAGAACTAGAAAAACTGACCGGAATGCACGGGACTTATGCAGCAGCCATTCCTTTTCAGGGTGGAAGCTACGGCATCGGAATCCTCTCCAGAGAGATACCCATAAAATACAAAATCATTCCAATGCCCGGACGGGAAGAAAAACGTACCCTCATTATTGCAGAATTTAAAGATTATGTATTTTGTGCCACACACCAGTCCCTCACTCCAGAAGTACTATTGATAGAAAAAGCCTTGCAAAACGTCGATAAGCCCATCTTTATGGCAGGCGACATGAACTCTGCACCAGCAAGCGTTCCCCAGCTGGAATTGGCAAAACATTTTGCCACCCTCAATGACACAACCTCTTATACTTTCCCGGCAGACCGTCCCAACCGATGTATAGACTACATCTACGGCTATTCCAAGAATGGGTATCGGTTTGACGTACAATACCGGAAAGTCATAGAAGACACCATTTCATCCGACCATCGTCCGGTTCAAGTCATTGTACAAGTTAAAGGGAAATAAGTTAAATTGCTACTATCCCTAAAAAAAACATTGTTTTTTGTTTGTA
>OGMY01000484.1_pt1 | contig 14495 bp, 10 predicted proteins | sample 1573371 | NCBI WGS metagenome assembly OGMY01 (sample SAMEA2581879, study PRJEB24529) | metagenome | biome: Human gut stool | place: China | collected 2011 | reverse complement strand
GAAACGCTTCAGGGCTTTTTTTGTATCCGTAACCCGGATTTTATTGTATCTTTGTTTTAAGTTTTTAAAATATATATTTTATGGATACAATCTTACCTTATGCACTGTTGTGCTTCACTTCCTTTTTTACGTTGACCAACCCCTTGGGTACAATGCCGGTCTTTTTGACAATGACGAATGGGCTGGAAGAAAAGGAGCGACAGCATATTGTGAAAAGAGCTACAATCATTTCTTTTATTATATTGATTGCATTTACATTTTGCGGGCAGTTCTTGTTTAAGTTTTTCGGAATATCTACCAATGGATTTCGTATTGCAGCAGGTATTATCATTCTGAAGATTGGTTACGATATGTTGCAGGCACGTTATACCAATACGAAGCTGAAAGACGAGGAAATCAAAGCTTATGCAAATGATATTTCAATCACACCACTTTCTATTCCGATGCTGTGTGGACCGGGCGCTATTGCCAATGGCATTATCATGATGGATGATGCTCATACGTGGAGCTTGAAAGTTACTCTTGTTTCCGTGATAGCTTTGGTGTATATACTTACTTATATTATTCTACGTTTATCTACGAAACTGGTTCGCATTATTGGGGAAACAGGTAATAATGTGATGATGCGTCTGATGGGGTTGATTCTGATGGTAATTGCAGTGGAATGCTTTGTCGGAGGAATGCGTCCGATTTTGATTGATATCATTCAAGGAAGCCGTTTGTAGATAATAAATTATCATAATTTGCATTTTTAGTATATTAAATCATAATTAATGTGTATTTTATGATAATATTCTGTTATTCGCTTTGTTTGACCGAATTAAATTGTTACATTTAATTCGAGAAAGGATTTTCAGTACCTTCTTTTTATTAACTTTTAAAATTTGATATTATGAAAGTGCTATTAGTCGGTCTGGAACGTGTCGGAAAGCTGTTCTCAATGGAGTCTCTTTTTAAGAAGAAACTCACCGAAGCTGACATGACCGATGTGGAGGTGGTAACAGCTGAGATGACAGAATTTGGTTCTCCGGGAGGGAGAAAGTTGGAACGGAGCATGAACGAAGTTTTACGTGATGAAGCCGACTTCGTAGTAGTAATGGAGCCGTGGCAGAAAGATTTGCTGACTCGCTTTATGGATTATCGTAATTGGCACAAAATTCATTTGTTTGCAGATATCTGCAAACGCAAGTCTAAAGCTGATATGCCCTCATGTGATGTGGATTTTGGTTATAGGAATGGCAATGAGGAAATGAATGACGGATGTCGGAACTTATTGGAAGGTTTGAAAATGCTTTTGAGAAAACGTGAGTCGGATTCTTCCGGCTTAGCAATGGTTTAAAAATACCGTTAGTTGTTATGATTCAATTTGTGTAGAGAAGCCCTGAATGACTGTAGTTCGGGGCTTCTCTGCGTTTAAAAGAATTCCAGTATGAAGGTAGTATTCCATCCGTTAGTTTCTGCTTTCAGCAGGCTGATACTGCCGTTGGAAAGCTTCATAATCTGTCGGGAAAGAGAGAGACCGATTCCGCTACCTTCTTTTTTAGTGGTAAAGAACGGTACAAAGATTTCTTCTGCTTCCTTTTCAGGGATGGCAGGACCGTCGTTGCTGACATAGACTAAGATATGTTCTTCCTTGGTGGAATAGGCTCGAATGTGGATTTTTCCTTTATTTTCTCCAATAGCTTGTGTGGCATTTTTGAGAAGATTGATAAGTACCTGGCGAATCAGGTTAGGGTCGGCATACAGCATCAGGTCGTCCGGCTCAATCTGGAGAGTCAGCTGAATGTGCGAGGGGATTAAGTGAATGCTTTTTACCTGCAAAAGGAGTTCTTTCAGATAGAACGGCTCTGGTGAAGGTTTCTGAAGCGCAGAAAACTTCCGGTAACTGTCTACAAAGGAAATAAGTCCGGTAGAGGTTTCATGAATGGCACGGATACCTTCGTAAATCGGACTATCAATTACATCTTTTCGTAGCAGGAAGGTTTCACTCAAAGAAGAAATCGGAGCGATGGAGTTCATGATTTCGTGTGTCAATACCCTGGTCAGTTTTATCCATGATTCAAGCTCCTTCGTGTCCATTTCGTTACGAATATCGTTCAGAGTGAGAATCTTTACCGTATTTCCTCCTAATTCCATGATGGAAGCACGCACTAACAGTTGGATTTCCCCTTTGGAGGTAGCGTATTGCAGGTTGCACCGTTCACCGGCAGGAAGCGAGCTGAGTAATTCGGGTATCTCATTCCCATAACGCTCCAGTTGTTGCAGGGTACCGAGGGCTGGTAGTCCTAACAGCCTTGTGGCAGCCGGATTGCTTTGTATGATTTTATTTTGCTCGTCCAATACGATGATGCCGGAACTGATGCCCGAGAGAACCTGTTCATAAAACCGTTCCCGTTGTTCCATCAATTGTTTCTGCTCGCCCATCATGGCACCGAACTCGTTGAGCGCATTTTGCAGAATACGTTCTCCTCCGATGAAGCCATGTGTAGGAAGGCGGAAAGAATAATCTCTGTTGCGGATAGCTTCCAGCATCAGCCAGCTTTTTCGCGCAACTGTTTCTGGCTGGCATAAAACAGATAGATGGCTAAAGCAATCAGAAAACCTCCTATCCAGAGCCATTCGTTCTCATTCTGGCTGATACCGAGTGTCAGCAATACGGTACCTCCTGTGAGGAATGCGAGCCGTGCCAGCGGAGAAGATAACCATTTAGATGCCATGACGTTTCATCTTGTTGTAAAGTGTCTGCCGCGTAATGCCCAATTGTGCCGCTGCCTGTGACAAATTACCATCGCATTGTTCGATGGCTTTCTTGACGAGATTCTTCTCCATCTCGTCCAAGGTTTGCAGCGGAGTGTCTTCTTTACTTTCTTCGTGTGTGGCCGGAGCATCCTGTCCCGAAACTTCTGCCAGTTGCAGATTTTCAGCTTTCAACAGATTTCCATCTGAAAGGATGACCGCCTTTTCAATGGTATGCTGTAGCTCACGGATATTTCCATACCAGGGATAATTCAGCAGGCGTTGTTCTGCATCGGCACTGAAGCCGGTCAGTGTGCGCAGGTATTGCTGATTATATTGCTCTAAGAAACGTTGTGCCAGAGGAAGGATATCTTCTTTCCGTTCCCGAAGAGCCGGAATGTGCAAATGAATGGTGTTGATGCGATACAGCAGGTCTTCACGGAACTCTCCGTTGTGTACCATTTCATCTAGGTTGCGGTTCGTGGCACAAATCAGCCGGATATTGGTAGGTTGGGGAGTATTGCTTCCCACCTTGATAAAATAGCGCTTCTGAATCACCGTCAACAGTTTGGCTTGCAGATGATAGGGCAGGTTGGCAATCTCATCGAGAAACAAGGTTCCGCCATCAGCAGCTTCAAAACGTCCTACCCGGTCGGTGTGTGCATCGGTAAACGAACCTTTTACATGACCGAACAATTCGCTTTCAAACAGTGATTCGGTAATAGCTCCCATATCGACGGCTACCATTGGACCGTTGCGGCGGGGAGACAGCCGGTGAATTTCTCGTGCCAGCATATCTTTTCCCGTACCGTTTTCTCCGGTAATCAGGATATTGGCATCGGTCGTGCTGACCTTCTCAACCAACAATCGTAGCGGACGGATGACGGAAGAATTTCCCCAGTACATACTCGATTTTTCCGTCGGTTGTGAGGCCTGCTTTCCTTTCTTTTCGTTTCCACGGGCTTTGGCATAGGCTTCTTGCAGAGTCTGTACCAGTTTGGCATTATCCCAAGGCTTTACGATGAAGTCGGTCGCTCCATCCTTCAGTCCCGTTACCGCTAAGTTGATGTCGGCGTAGGCAGTGAACAATACCACTTGAATCTGTGGACGCAACCGTTTGATTTCGCGCAACCAGTAAAGTCCCTCATTCCCGCTGTTGATACCGGAAGAAAAGTTCATGTCCAGCAACACCACATCAATCGCTTCCCGCTGTAGCAGGGAAGGAATGGTTACGGGAGAATTCAGGGTGATTACTTGCTGGAAATATTCTTCCAGAAGATATTGCAGTGAAGTAAGTATGTTGCGGTTGTCATCTACAACGAGTAAAGTTCCTTGTTTTGCCATCTGTGATTGAGATTTTGCGACAAAAATAGGAATTTTCAAGGCATAGCCCTCAAAAATGTCTAAAAAATATGTACAGTGACAAAAAATTAGACACTCATTGTCAAAAAATTAGACACTTGAGGTTCTGTGTAATATTATATCTCGTTGAAAATGAATGAAATAAAACTTTGGCACGGTATTTGAATGCTCTTTTGCGGATAAAATAAAACAATATGAATAAAAAGAATCTATTACGCATGACGATTTGCTTCTTTTCCGGTTGGATGGGGCTGGAAGCTGCGGCACAGGAGATATGGGACGTAGACCGTTGTATGAACTACGCCGTACAGCACAACCGTACCGTCCGGCAGCGGGAACTGGAAGCAGACAATGCAAGATTGGATCGCATGAAGGCTATCGGTAGTTTCTTGCCTGGGGTAACTGCTAGTACCAGCGTACAATATAATTTCGGTCGTTCGGTCGATCCGGAAACCAATACCTACAACACCTTGTCTACTTTCAACAACGGTTATTCCATGGAAGCTTCCATGCCCATTTTCCGTGGTGGGGGACTGGTGAACGAGGTGCGTCGGGCAAAGGCTGCCTGGCTGATGGGAAAAGCTGCCTGGCAGGAAGCTAAAGACAATACAGCGTTAGAGACTTTTCAGGTTTATATTGATGCCCTGTATTGCTACGGCACGATGCGACTGGCCCGCAAGAAATTGCAGGAAAGTGATTCGCTGCTGTACAAGACACGTCGTCAGGAGGAATTAGGCTTGAAAGGCTTGTCGGATGTAGCCCAGATGGAAGCCCAGCAGGCTACGGACAGTTACAACCTCACCCATCAGAAGAACTTGTATGAAACAGCCTTGCTGACATTGAAACAGAAAATGAATTTTCCGGCAGAAGATACTTTACAGTTGGATACTGCCGTACTCGATACACAAACACTTCAATATATTCAGTTGACTCAGGAGCGTGCGGACGATGTGTTCCGTATCGCACTGAATGTCAATCCTACCCTGCAGCAAGCTGCACTGAATGCGAAAGTGGCCTATATGCGCCGTAAAATTTCATGGGCCAATGTGGTACCGTCCATCACGTTGTTCGGTGGAATCTCCAGTTCTTATTATAAGGAACTTCATTCTACGGCTTATCCTGATTTTCGTACCCAGTTCAACAATAACTTCGGTTCCTACGTGGGCATCAGCATGAGTATTCCTATTTTCAACCGGCTTTCGGGAGTGACCAGCATGCGTCAGGCAAAAAACAATTACCGCATTGCTTGTGAACAATATGAATCGCAGAAAGAGGAATTGCAGAAATTGGTGCTTCAGGCCGTACAGGACCGGGAAGGCTACCTGAAGGAGAGCATACAGATGGAAAAGAAAGTCAGTTCCGACTCACTGGCCTATCATGTCACCCGGCGCAAGTACGAAGAAGGCTTGATGACTTCGCTCGATGTACAGAACAATGCAGCCACCTTGCTCGAAAGCGAGACCTTGCTGCTGCAAAGCAAGCTGACCTACCTGATGAAATGCCGTCTGGTAGACTATTACAAGGGAGAAGAAATTATTCGTGGGTTTGATGCCTCAGACAAATAAATAGAAATTGAAAAAAGACGATATTATGGATATACAGTTAGAAAAGAAAAAAGGAATCCAGAAGAAACATCTTCCTTATATTGGGGGAGGAGCCGTTATTCTTCTGCTGTTGGGCTGGATTATTTTCGGCAATCATGCTTCTACATTGAAAGTCGATGGTAAGTCACTGAACATTGCTGACGTGACTTATGGAAAGTTCAATGACTATATCCGTGTGAACGGGCAGGTGCAGCCTATTTCCGTGGTACAGCTTAGTCCCGAAGAGGGAGGTATCGTGCAGGAAAAGGTGGTGGAAGAAGGGGCTCATGTGAAGAAAGGCGACGTGATTCTTCGTCTCAGTAACTCCAACCTGGATTTGCAGATTCTGAATGCGGAGTCTGAACTGGCCGAAAAGCAGAACCTGCTCCGTAATACGCAGGTCACCATGCAGCAGGACAAGTTGAACAACGAAACCGAGAAAGTACAGCTCGACATTGATACGCGCCGCAAACAGCGTACGTTCCAGCAGTACCAGCGTCTGTACAAGGAACGTCTCATCAGCCGCGAAGAATATCTTCAGGCCAAGGAAGATTATGAAGTGGCCCAGAAAAAGCATAAACTGATTACGGAGCGTCTGGTGCAGGACTCCATCTACCGTAACATTCAGATGGACCAGATGGAAGATAACTTGCAGAACATGCGCAAGAATGTCTTGCTGATTCGAGAACGGAAGGATAAACTGGAAGTGAAGGCTACTATTGACGGAGAATTAGGATTGCTGGATGCGGAGTTAGGACAGAATATCACCGCCGGACAGATGGTGGGACAGATTAATGATTTGTCGGACTTCAAAATCGAGGCCATGATTGACGAGCACTACATCGACCGTGTGACTAACGGGCTGCCCGCTACTTTTGAACGTCAGGGTTCTTCGTTTAACTTAAAGGTGCGCAAGGTGTATCCGGAAGTGCGTGAGGGACGTTTCCGTACGGATTTCATCTTTCAGGGCAACCGTCCGGAAAATATCCGCAGCGGACAGACCTACTACATCGACTTGCAGTTGGGTGAGCCTACCGAAAGCGTGTTGATTCCGAAGGGAACCTTCTTTCAGGTAACCGGAGGTAACTGGATTTTCGTGGTCGACAAAGAAGGAAAGAAAGCTTATCGCCGTAAAATCCGCATCGGACGTCAGAATCCGCAGTATTACGAGGTGCTGGAAGGATTGGAAAAAGGCGAACGCGTCATCGTTTCCGGTTATGAGAGTTACAAAGATAATGAAGTATTGGTGTTAAACTAAAAAATAAATTGTGATGAAAAAGATAGTACGTATATTAGCAGGTTTGATGATGGGTTTGATGTGTGTAAACTGTGCCAGTGCAAGAAGTGGTAACGAAGAAAAAGTAAGTGAAACCCGCAGTGTGAATCCTTTCCATTCCATTGAAGTGGAGAGTGTGGCCAGTGTGTATTTTACTCAGTCGGATACCTATTCTCTTCGTGTAGAGGGAGAAAAGAAATGGGTAAACCAGACAAAGTGTACGGTGAAAGACGGAGTATTGCTGATTGCGTGGGCTGAGAAAGGAAAGAAAACTACCCGAAACGTGAACGGACTCTCTATTTACATCAGTGCACCCGATTTGCAGAAAGTAGCTTTTGAAGGTGTCGGATCATTCAATTGCAAGTCCCGCCTGAACCTGAAGGATGTGAAGTTTGATGTGGAAGGCGTGGGCAGTCTGCACGTGGCCGATTTGCATGCCCGGAATGTGCAAGTCAGTCTGGAAGGTGTAGGAAGCGGTGAACTGGCCGTAGATTGCGAACACCTGGATGCCAGCATAGAAGGTGTCGGTAGTCTCACTTTAAGTGGAAAAGCTAAATCGGCTCAAATCTCCAAAGACGGAATCGGTAGCGTTTCTACCCGGAGGTTGAAAGTCGGTGAATAAATTTCGTAATTGCAGTATAAAAACACTTACCACTCATGAACACACTTTTTAGAAATTTCTCGCATACCTTCCGGCGTTTCTTTACGGCCAGCGTATTGAATCTGTTAGGATTGAGTATTGCCTTTGCGGCCTGTTTCGTCATTCTGACGCAGGTGGACTACGACTATAACTACAACAAAGCCTATCCGGCACACGACCGTATTTACCGGGTAGAAATGAATGCAGGCGGAGATTACGGCTGGCAAATCTGGCTGGCTCGTCCTTTCTGTGAGCTGGTGGGAGCTTCTTCTCCACACATACAGGCCATTTCAGTTACTTCATTGTCAAACTCTCTCAATGATTTTGAGGTAGACGAACACATTTACTCTGAACCTTGGTTTACGGGATTTGGTGATTACCTGGAGGTATTTCAGCCTACTATGGTCTGTGGAACGACCGCTTCGCTTAATGAACCCAATCATGCCCTGATTTCTGCATCCATGGCTCTCCGCTTTTTCGGTACTACAGATGCCATTGGTAAGACAGTTTATGTAGACCGTAAATCCCGTAACCAGTCGTTGGTGATAGGAGGGGTTTATCAGGACATGCCGGAAAACTCTCAGTTAGGGAACTGTGTCTTTTCTTCCTACTCCCCGAACCTGAACAAAGATTCCTGGAGAAACTGGAATTATGCCTTGTATATCCGGCTTGACAGTCCAGCTTCATTGACCGATGTGGAGCGGTCGGTCATCGAAAGCTGCAAGCTGAATATTCCAAGAGACCTGATTAGCGGAGAGGGAGAGGAAGACTGGGAGAATTTCATTCATTTTACACCGCTGGACGAAGTGCACTATTCTACGGTGGGCAACAAGGCGGCTACCAGCAAGGCCGCCGTGTACCTGCTGCTGTGTGTATCGGTGCTGATTCTGCTTACAGCAGCAGTCAACTACATGAACTTCTCACTGGCAGAAACTCCCATGCGGTTACGTTCCATCAATACCCAAAAGGTGTTGGGGGCTTCCACTTTCTCCTTGCGGATGTATCTGCTGTTAGAATCCGTATTGGTTTGTGTGTGTGGCTTCCTGTTGTCCTTGCTCTGGCTCTATCTGTTGCAAGACACCTCCCTGAATACCTTGGTGGCATCAGACCTCTCTTTGATGAATCATCCGAACCTACTGATAGCTTTGGGCGGAATGGCCGTGTGCATGGGCTTGCTGGCTGGAGCCTATCCTTCTTACTACGTCACCTCTTTTCCGCCGGCACTGGTACTGAAAGGCTCGTTCGGTCTTTCCCCGAAAGGAAAGATGCTGCGTACGTTTCTGGTTTGTTTCCAGTTCTTTGTCTCTTTCATGCTGATTATCTCCGTGGGCATCATGTACCTGCAGAGCCGTTATATTCAGCAGAGCGACTATGGCTATGACAAGGAGGTCGTACTGGTGGGAGCGATTCCTTATGAATATCTCGATCGCAGGGAAGCGATTGTCAGTGAATTGTCCGGCCTTTCGGGTATAGAAGGCATTTCGATTTCCAGGTTCGTGTTAAGTTCAGCCGATAACTACATGTCGTGGGGAAGAGGAGAAGGAGAGCGTTACATACAGTTGGTCTGTTTTCCGGTAGATTACCGCTACTTATCTGTGCTTGGCATCAAGATTACTGAGGGGAGGAACTTTAAACCGGGCGACGGAGATGTGTATATTTTCAACGAAGCAGCCCGGAAGAAATATCCCTGGATGAAGGTGGACGAACCCGCTACTCTTGGTGATTATCCTATGGTCGGATTCTGTGAGAATATTCGTTTCAGCAGTTTCCGCAACAACGATGCCGTAGAGCCGATGGCCTTCTTCATTTACGGAAAAGATTATGCGGACTGGGATGTCTGGGATGCGAACAGCATCTTGAACATCCGGGTGGCTTCGGGGGTAGATAAGGTGGACATGATTCACCGCTTGACAGAGGCCGCAGAAAAGATAGCTCCGGGGCGTGACTTCAAGTTCCGTTTCATGGATGAGGTGATTGACCAGAACTATCATCAGGAACTGCGTTTCACCCGTCAGATTCTGTTGTTCTCCTTGATTGCTATCGTGCTCAGCATGATAGGCGTGTTCGGACTGACCTTATTTGAAAGCGAATACCGCCGGAAGGAGATTGGTATCCGGAAAATCATGGGAAGTTCCACTGGTGAGATTCTCTATATGTTTACCAAGCGTTATTTCGTTATGCTGGTGGTCTGCTTCGTACTGGCAGTTCCCTTTGGTTGGTGGATAGGGCACGACTGGCTGGAAAGCTTCTCCGACAAGACGCCTATCCGTGCCTGGGTATTTGTGGCCTCCTTCCTGCTGGTCAGTCTCATTACGGTACTGACAGTGACATTCCAGTGCTGGAAGAATGCCAATGAAAACCCCGTACGGAGTATTAAGACGGAATAAACACATTAAACTATAAAATACGATGAAAGGACTGAAAACCTATTTTACCTATCTTCACCGCAACAAACTATTTACGCTGGTCAATGTGGCGGGATTGGGCATCTCTCTGATGTTTGTGCTGCTCATTGCCAATATGGTGGTGCGGCAGCTCACTGTGGGCAGCGATATAAAGGACATCGAGCATATTTATGTGTTGTCGAACGAGGAATATAGCGCCAGCAATTACCTGGTGGGTGAACGGCTGGCCAACCGTTATCCGGAAATGGCCGACTGGTGCGCTGTGAATGCTGAAGCTTGTAACTCGGGGAGTTATGCGGTAATAGAAAACCGGAAAACCAGCCTCGAAATATATTGTGTGAAAGATAATTTCCTCCGTTTCTTTGGCTATTCGCTGTTGTCGGGAAATCCGGAACAGGCACTGGTCGATGCACATAGCATCGTGCTGACCGAATCGGCTGCCCGTAAACTGTTTGGGGATGAACCTGCGGAAGGCAAGATGCTTCGTTTGTCTGCAGACAAGAAGGAGATGTACACAGTGACAGGCATCATAAAAGACTTTGATAACTCTGTTATCCCCGATGAGGTAGAAGCCATTGTACCATTCGACTATGTGGATTTTGTGAACTGGGGAAGCAGTATGCGCAATCCGGATATGAACAACATGGGAGGGACGACGATACTGGTCCGTTTTCCTCAAGGTGTCAATCCCGATCAGAAAGCTGCCGATATGCTGTCTTTTCTCAAAACCTTTTCCTGGGGATATCAGCATGAGTTGTTCCGTGAGGCATTCTGGATGCCGTTGAAAGACGTGTGTTTCTCCGAAATAATGAGCCCTCAGCTGCGTCAGTACAATCCGGTGAAAGTCTGGATATTCTTAGTGGCAGGTATTCTGATTCTGCTGATGGCCGTATTCAATTACGTCAGCATGTGTGTGGCACAAGTAAGCTACCGTGCCAAGGAAATGGCTACCCGCCGTCTGTTAGGTTCTTCCGCACGGAGCATCTTCTGGCGCTTGTTGGGAGAGTCGGCCTTGTTTACCACAGGAGCCTTTCTGCTGGCTTTGCTGTTGGCTAAGGCTGTGGAACCGACGGCCTGTGACCTGCTGCAAACACGGCTGGACATCTGGGGCGACTTAAACGCCATCACTTTGCTAATCTATTTGATAGGCATTGTTCTGCTTTCCTTGCTGGCCGGAGTGGTACCTGCTGTTCTGCTTTCTCACTACCATCCGCTGGATGTGGTGAAAGGCACTTTCCGTCGGAAAACCAAGGCGGTGTACCTTCGGGCACTGTATGTGGTACAGAGCGGACTCACCGTAGCCATGCTGACTTGCACCCTCTATCTGTCCGCACAAATCTACCGGATTCTGCGTGAACCGTTGGGTTATACGTACGGTCATGTGCTCGACTATCCTGCCATGACAGTCGGTTCCTCCGAAAAGATACGTCTTTTTCGTGACGAAGCCCGTAAGAAGCCCTTTGTAAAGAATGTCTGCTTGACCGCCGGTACGCCTGTAAACCGGGGAAACAACAATACCACCCAGCTTTACGACAATAACGGGATGCCTCAAAATGTCAGTTTTCAGGTGTTCCGTACCGATTCAGCCTTCTTGGACATCTTTCACATCCAGGTGTTCGACGATAGGAAACTTCCACGGAAATGGGGGAACATGTATTTCTCCGAAAGTACGTTCGATTCTTTGCAGCTGGATTACGCGCGTACGGCAGAATTGCGGAATGAATATGGCCGCCAGTATGCTGTAGGCGGGCGGTATGCCGACATCAAACTCGGTTCCATTCTCCTTCCGCAGTCACCCACCATGATTTCAGTAGAGCATCCGGACAAAGTAAGGTCCTGGAACGTACTGGTAGAAACCATTGAAGGCGATCAGGCAGCATATAAGAGAGAACTTGATGCCTTGTTTTCGGAAGTGGTGGAGGGTATTCCCTTTGAATCTAAATGGTATGCCGATGAAATCAAGGAAGTCTACAAAGATTTGTTGCACATGCGTACTACTATTGTGGCCTTCACGTGTGCAGCTCTATTGATTTCCCTATTGGGACTGACCGCCATGAGCATTTATTTCATCAGCCAGCGCAAGCGCGACATGGCCATCCGAAAGGTTTTTGGTTCCAGTGCAGGTATGGAACGGGCACGACTGCTTCGTTTCTCCCTGCTGTCTTTGCTGGCAGGCATGCTGTTGGCCTTTCCTTTGGCGTGGTTCGGTGTACAGCAGATAGACGGTATCCTGCACTATTCACCCATGGCGATGTGGGGCGTGTTTGGCGTTGCCTTTCTGTTGGTAGCCTTGATTTCTTTAGGCTCCGTGTGTCTCATCAGTTGGGGAGCCGTTCGTGAAAATCCGGTGAACCACATCAAGACCGAATAATTTTTCATAGTGTGTAAAAACAGATAAAACAATCGGGACCTCCGCTCATTTGCCGAGGCCCCGATTTATATCTTAGAGACGGGCAGCTACTTTCTGCCAGTCCACCAGTGTCCAGAATGTTTCGATGAAGGCCGCCCGGCGGTTGCGGTAGTCAATGTAGTAGGCATGTTCCCACACGTCGATAACCAGTAGCGGTTTCAGTCCCTTCTTGAGCGGATTTCCGGCGTTCGATTCGCTGACGATGGACAAATGTCCGTCTTTGTCACTCACCAGCCAGGTCCATCCCGAACCGAATAGCGTGGTGGCTGCCTGTGTAAACTTCTCTTTGAAAGTTTCTACCGAACCGAAATCGCGAGTCAACGCATCTGCTAAAGGTTGAGGTATTTCCGGCTGCTGAGGAGTCAGTGTATCAAAGAAGAACGTATGGTTCCAGGTCTGGGCTGCATTGTTAAACATCGGCCCTTCCGCTTCCAGCAAGATTTGCTCCAGCGTTTTTTCTTCGTAAGGCGTACCGGCAATCAATTTGTTCAGGTTGTCTATGTACGTTTGCAAATGTTTTCCGTAATGATATTCCAGTGTTTCTTTGCTCATTTTCGGAGCCAGTGCTTCCAGTTGATAAGGAAGTTCAGGAAGTAAATGTTTCATTTTTTTCTTGATTTAAAGTTGATAAATTTCAATTCTGTTTCTATATAAACAAACAAATCGTTCGTAAAGTTGAAACTGCGGTACTAATTTAATATAAAAATCGGTGTTTTCATAGAAAATCTCTCCCTAAATTCCCTCTATACTGTGAGAAATCGTAATTTCGCTGACAGATTAGGTAGATTTCTATAATATTTTAAGGTTAAAAGTAACATGTGTGGAATTGTAGGATATATCGGAAGGCGAAAGGCTTGGCCGATATTGCTAGAAGGCCTGAAGCGCCTGGAGTATCGCGGATATGATAGTGCCGGAGCGGCCTTGATGAGCGACACTCATCAGTTGAATGTGTATAAATCCGTGGGAAAAGTAGCTGATTTGGAACGGACAGCCGAAGGGCAGGATGTGTCCGGTTGCGTGGGAATTGCTCATACGCGTTGGGCCACCCATGGAGAGCCCAGTACGGTAAATGCTCATCCGCATTGCAGTCAGAATGGTGATTTGGCACTGGTACACAACGGGATTATTGAGAATTATGCCGTGTTGAAAAAAAAACTGCAGGCTAAGGGTTGCACCTTTAAAAGCAGCACCGATACGGAAGTGCTGGTGCAATTGATTGGTTACATCCAGCAACAAGGCAATTTGGACTTGCTGACCGCTGTGCAGTTAGCTTTACGGGAAGTTATCGGTGCTTATGCCATTGCAGTAGTCGACCGTAAGCATCCCGACGAGATTATTGCTGCCCGCAAGAGTAGCCCGTTAGTCGTCGGAGTAGGCGAGGGAGAGTTCTTCTTGGCTTCTGATGCCACTCCCATGGTGACTTACACTAATCAGGTGGTGTATCTCTCTGACGGAGAAATAGCCGTACTACGGGCAGGTGCTCCCTTGAAGATTGTCGACTTGAATAATGTAGAATGCCCGCATGAGGCACAGACCGTAGCCCTTAATATCGGGCAGCTGGAAAAAGGAGGTTTCCCCCACTTCATGCTGAAAGAAATCTTCGACCAGCCCGACTGCATCAGCGACTGTATGCGTGGGCGCGTGAATACGGACACTTGTACGGTCACCCTTTCCGCCGTGTCCAACTACAAGGAACAACTGTTGCGTGCCGGACGCTTTATTATCGTAGCCTGCGGTACTTCCTGGCATGCCGGACTCATCGGCAAGCAACTGATTGAAAGCTTCTGCCGCATTCCGGTGGAAGTGGAATACGCCTCCGAGTTTCGTTACCGTAATCCGGTGATTCATCCTGAGGAAATAGTCTTCGCTATCTCAAAGAGAGGAGCAACTGCCGACACATTAGCTGCCATTGAACTGGCCAAGTCGCAGGGAGCCTTTATCTATGGTATCTGTAACGTCATCGGTTCTTCCATTGCCCGTACTACGGATACCGGTTCCTATATCCATGTGGGTCCCGAAATCGGAGTGGCTTCTACGAAAGCCTTTACCGGACAGGTTACCGTCCTCACCCTGCTGGCTTTGG
>OGMY01000481.1_pt1 | contig 14512 bp, 9 predicted proteins | sample 1573371 | NCBI WGS metagenome assembly OGMY01 (sample SAMEA2581879, study PRJEB24529) | metagenome | biome: Human gut stool | place: China | collected 2011 | reverse complement strand
AAGAAGCAGTTTTGAAGCATTTTTGCCAAGCTGTGTTATAGAAGGCGCAATAAATGCAATAATAATAAGTGGGATGATAAAGTTTATTATCTGGTTGATAACATACTTTAATGTAACAACAATATTTAAAGCAGCGCCAGTGAACCTGTTACTATCAGTGGCAGAAAACAGAAGTCCGAATACGACACCTGCTATAACGCCCACCAGAAGCTTGAAGGGCAGGCTGTGAAAAATAGAACCTTTTTTCATAAAAATGTTTCTCCTTAATGTATAAATGTTTAATATGAATTCCGTATAATAGCCGCATTTATTATTTAATACGCATTACACAGCAATGGTACTATGATAATATATATTACAAAAAATCACAATGGAAAGCTTTTACATATGATAAAAATGTTTATCATAAGAAATAATATGAGCAAAAAAGTATAAAAACTGACGATTTATGATAAGGTTTGGATAGAATTGGATAATTATGAAAATATTTCATTCTTATACATATAGACAATTATTTAAATGATTTAGTATAATACTATAGTAAAGTCTATCAGATAATAATTGTATATTAGTAAGAATTAAAACAGGAGGAACTATGCTAGTAAGTGATTTATCACCTAAAGAGGTGTTCTCTTATTTTAAAGAAATATCAGATATTCCAAGAGGTTCAGGAAATACAGACAGAATAGCGCAGTACTGCGTTGATTTTTCCAACAGCCACAATCTTTTAGTAAGAAGGGATGAGGCTGATAATGTTGTTATATTTAAGGATGGTTCTAAGGGCTATGAAGACAAGGAGCCGCTTATACTTCAGGGACATATAGATATGGTGTGTGAGAAGAGTGCTGACTGCCATAAGAATATGGAGCTTGAGAGTATCGACTTATGTACAGATGGCGAAAGAGTATGGGCAGACGGAACAACACTTGGAGGAGATGATGGAATAGCGGTCGCATATATACTTGCTATACTGGCATCAGATACGATTGAACATCCACCTATTCAGGCAGTGCTTACAAGTGATGAAGAGATAGGCATGCTTGGTGCGCAGGCACTTGATACAAGCGATATTACAGCAAGAAAGCTTATAAATATAGACTCAGAAACAGAGGGTGTACTTTTTGTAAGCTGTGCAGGCGGTGTGAGGGCACAGTGTGAGATAGAGCTTGGAAGCAGGGAGGCATCATCAAAGAATGTGCATACTGTATACGAGATAACAGTAGGCGGACTTCAGGGTGGACATTCAGGTGTGGAGATACACAAGCAGCATGCCAATGCAATCAAGGTATTAGGTTCACTGCTCACAGGTATACAGAGAGAATGTGATATATGCGTATCAGATATAACAGGCGGCGGCAAGGAAAATGCAATACCTAAAGAGGCAACAGCATTTATAGCTATAAACAGTGATGAGTCGCCAGCATTTGTAAAGAAGTTCAGGGAATATACAGCTATTCTTCAGCAGGAATATAAGGCTGTAGAGCCGGATATTGCCATATGTCTTGAGAAAAAGGATATAGCCGCTGATATTTATTCACTTGAGGCTTCTAAGAATATCATATATGTACTTGGACAGGCCATAGACGGCGTGTGCAGGATGAGCACACAGATACAGGGAATGGTTGAAACATCACTTAACCTTGGAACTGTATTTATAAAGGATGATAAGCTTGTATACAGGTATCTTATAAGAAGCAACACAGCAAGTGGCAAGAGACTTGTGCTTGATAAAGTGTCAGCATTTGCAGAGTTTGCAGGTGGAAAGGCTGTGACTACATCGGATTATCCGGCGTGGGAGTACAGCAGTGACTCAAGATTAAGAAATGTTATGATAGAAAGCTTTAAGTCAGTATACGGAAGAGAGGCGGAGGTCACATCTATACACGCAGGTCTTGAATGTGGCATACTTTCAGGCAAGATGCCGGGAGTTGATATGATATCTTTCGGACCTACACTTGTTGACGTCCATACACCAGATGAGTATATGGATGTTGCATCGGTTAAGAGAAGCTGGAATTATCTTCTTGAAGTTTTAAGAAATATATAAGGCTTTTTGCTTCTGACATTATATGATGTTGTGGTCTAAAGCCCACAAACGTAAGAAAACGACTCAGAAAGTAAACCTTTTTGAGAAAGTGCAGATTCCGGGTTATCAGGACGCTTTGCGGAAAATCAAACGTTTTATGGAAGACGAGGAAAACTTGTCAAAATCCTCTCAAAAGATTTTGAAGTCTATCCAGGAGAAAAGAAAGGAGGCGGAAGAATGATTGCAAAAATGACAAAAGTTACTTTTTTGGTATACCATAAAGAGTATGATTGCTTTTTGAAAAATATCCGTGACCTGGGAGTGGTACATGTAGCCACCAAAGCACAGGGAGGTGCTGAGAATGCGGCTCTGCAGGAAAGTATCCGTTTGTCTGCACGTTATGCTGCGGCTATCAAATTGTTGCAGGGCATGGAAACTGCTTCTGCCGAAGTGCGTGAAGGAGATGCAGCCAAAGGAGAGCAAGCCTTAAAGCAGACTGATGAGTTGCTGCAACAGTCACAGCAGCTTACGCATCGTGTACAGGCTGCCGAGAAAGAATTGGCTGCGTTGGAACCATGGGGTGATTTTGATCCACAAAATATATCCCGCTTGCGTAAAGCTGGCTATCAGATGGGCTTTTATATTTGCTCCGAAAAGCAGTTTAAACCGGAATGGGTAGACTTGTATCACGCAACAGTCATCAACCGGATTGGCTCGAAGATGTATTTTGTCACTGTGACAAAAGGAATGGTGCTGCCGGAACTGGAAGTAGAAACGGCTAAGTTGCCGGATAGTTCACTTTCAGCCTTGCAAGCAAAGGTGGCCGATTTGAAAGCACAGCAGACAGCTCTTCAAGAAAAATTGAAAGACTTGGCTGCAACGGTGATTTCAGATTTGAAGGCTGCCCAGCATCAGGTACATTCTCAGATTGAGTTTTCGAAAGTCGTACTCAGCACGGATGCTTTGGCCGACAATAAACTGATGTTGCTGGAAGGATGGATTCCTTCGGAACGTCTGCCGGAAATGACCGAATACCTTCGTACACAGGAGGTATATTATGAAACGGCTGCTCCGACACCGGAGGATGATGTGCCTATCCTGCTGGAAAACAAAGGCTTCTTCAGACTGTTTGAGCCTATCATGCGTCTGTATATGCTGCCGAAATATAATGAACTGGATTTGACACCGTTCTTTGCTCCGTTCTTTATGTTGTTTTTCGGTCTCTGTCTAGGCGATTCCGGTTATGGCTTGTTCATGTTATTGGCGGTAACCCTGTATCGTCTGTTTGCCAAGAAACTGAGTGCCTCAATGAAGCCCATCCTGACATTGGTGCAGATTTTAGGAGCTTCGACAATGGTTTGTGGTTTACTCACGGGTACATGCTTTGGATTTAATCTGTATGACATTCAGGTTCCTTTCTTCCAGACGTTAAAGGAAACTATTTCGCTGGACAACCAGCAAATGTTCAACCTTTCTCTGATTTTGGGAGGTGTGCAGATCATTTTTGGTATGATACTGAAGGCGGTAAACCAGACTATTCAGTTTGGTGTGAAGTATGCGATTGCAACTATTGGCTGGATTCTGATTCTGGTCAGTACGGCAGTAGCTTTTGCAGCTCCCGGACTGATGGCAATGGGAGGAACAGTACATCTGATATTATTGGCTATAGGAGGCTTGATGGCTTATCTGTATAACAGTCCTGACAAGAATATTTTTGTGAATATCGGTTTGGGATTGTGGGATAGCTACAATATGGCTACCGGTCTGTTAGGTGATATTCTGTCGTATGTCCGCCTGTTTGCCTTAGGACTTTCAGGTGGCATCCTGGCCAGTGTGTTTAACAGTCTGGCGGTAGGTATGAGCCCGGACAACGTGATTGCCGGTCCGATTGTGATGGTATTGATCTTTGTCATCGGCCATGCCATCAATATTTTTATGAACGTGTTGGGAGCTATGGTACATCCGATGCGTTTGACCTTCGTGGAATTCTTCAAGAATGCCGGATACGAAGGAGGAGGAAAGGAATATAATCCTTTCAAGAATTAATAAACAAAGTATTAAAAACTAAAAAACAAATAATTATGGAAATGAATCTTTTGATTGCCTATATTGGCATCGCAATTATGGTAGGTTTGTCTGGTATTGGTAGTGCGTATGGTGTAACCATTGCAGGTAACGCATCTATCGGTGCATTGAAAAAGAACGACAGTGCATTTGGTAACTTCTTGGTATTGACAGCTCTTCCTGGTACTCAGGGTTTGTATGGATTTGCCGGTTTCTTTATGTTCCAGAGTATTTTTGGTGTACTGACTCCGGAAATTACCGGTATTCAGGCTTGTGCCGTATTGGGTTCAGGTATTGGCTTGGGCTTGGTAGCCTTGTTCTCAGCTATCCGTCAGGGACAAGTTTGTGCTAATGGTATTGCAGCTATCGGACAGGGACATAACGTATTCGGTAATACATTGATTTTGGCCGTATTCCCTGAATTGTATGCAATCGTAGCTTTGGCTGCTACCTTCTTGATGGGATCTGCTTTGGCATAATCTTCAGAATTCTTTTTAATTTATCTACTTTGCCCCGCTGCACACTCTTTGTTAGTGTACAGCGGGGACTTTTTTATATATGATTCTATGGTGGAATATGATTTCGTATCGTATTGAAAAAGAAACATCTCTGTATCTTTTCGTTACTATTGGCAGGCATAAATTAGTGTAGCAATACAAAACTTTCCTTTTTTTTCTTCCGATTAAATATTTTTTGTATATTCGCGGCTGATTTAGAAGATATTAATGAGACGATGATGAAACAGTTACTAACACCTGATTATATTTTCGAATCCAGTTGGGAAGTATGTAATAAAGTGGGTGGCATATACACTGTATTGTCTACAAGAGCAAAAACCTTGCAGAATACTTTCCCTGATCGAATTTTTTTTATAGGACCAGATTTCTGGTCGGGTAAGGAAAATCCGTTGTTTGTGGAAGATTCAAAGCTTCTTCAGGCATGGAGAGAGCATGCAATCAAGAAAGATGATTTGAAAGTACGCATAGGGCGTTGGAATATTCCAGGTAAGCCGATTGCTATTGTAGTCGATTTCACTCCTTTCTATAAGGATAAAAATGAGATATATACTCAGGCATGGATCGATTTTCAAGTAGATTCCTTGCATGCTTATGGAGATTATGATGAAGCTTCTATGTTCTCGTATGCTGCGGGAAAAGTAGTTGAAAGCTTTTATCGTTACAACCTGACAATGAGCGATAAGGTGATATATCAAGCTCATGAATGGATGACTGGCCTTGGCGCACTATACTTGCAAAAACACGTTCCGGAAATTGCTACAATCTTCACTACACACGCTACTACTATCGGGCGTTCCATTGCAGGAAATAACAAACCTCTCTATGATTACTTGTTTGCTTATAACGGTGACCAGATGTCCCGTGAACTGAATGTAGAGTCAAAGCACTCTATTGAAAAGCAGACAGCCCATCATGTAGATTGTTTTACTACAGTCAGCGATATTACCAACAATGAATGTAAGGAATTGTTGGACAAAGAGGCGGACGTGGTCCTGATGAATGGTTTTGAAGATGATTTCGTTCCCAAAGGAGAAGAGTTTGAAAAGAAAAGAAAATATGCCCGTGCTTTGTTGCTGAATTTGGCTAACAAGTTGCTGGGTACTCATTTGGGCGATGATACGCTGATTGTAGGAACAAGCGGTCGTTATGAATTCAAAAATAAGGGTATAAACGTGTATTTGGAAGCGTTAAACCGTTTGACACGTAAAAAGAGCCTGAACCGTGAAGTCGTGGCTTTTGTCAATGTGCCAGGATGGGTAGGCGATGCCCGTGAAGACTTGAAACAACGTTTGGAAAGCAATGAAGATTACAATACACCGCTGGAATGTCCTTTTATTACGCACTGGTTGCATAATATGAGCCATGACCAGGTGTTGGATATGTTGAAGTATTTGAACATGTCTAACTCTCCAGAGTCAAAAGTAAAGGTTATATTTGTGCCTTGCTATCTGGATGGCAACGACGGAATATTGAATGAAACCTATTATGATTTGATTATAGGGGCAGATTTGAGCGTATATCCGTCATATTATGAGCCATGGGGCTATACTCCATTGGAAAGTGTGGCATTCAAGGTGCCTGCCATTACGACGGATCTGGCAGGATTTGGCTTGTGGGTAAATTCATTGAAAGGTCATCCCGGTACATTGGAAGACGGTGTAAAAGTTATTCATCGTACCGACTACAATTATTCGGAAGTGGCAGATGTAATTCGTGATACGATTACCGAATTTGCTAAGTTACCGGAATCTGAAGTACAGATAATTCGGAAAAATGCGGCTGACATTGCCGAAAAGGCTTTGTGGAAACATTTTATACGCTATTATTATGAAGCATACGACGTAGCTTTGCGCAATGCAAAAGAACGTTGCAAATCTTATAAACAAAAATGAACTTATAAAACATTAGTGATATGAAAATCAAAACAAACTATGCTAATACTCCTGTTTGGAGAGAAATTAATGTGAAATCTCGCATACCGGAATCTTTGAAGATGCTGGAAGTGATGGCTCGTAACATTTGGTGGGCATGGAATGATGATGCTACTGAAATGTTTAGAGAACTTGACCCGGAATTGTGGCGTGCTGTCGGACAGAACCCTGTGGCTTTGCTGGAACGTCTTAACTACGAAAAGCTGGAAGCTCTGTCTGTAGATAAAGAAATGTTGGGTAAGATTAATGCAATCTATGATAGATTTACTGAATATATGTCTGTAAAACCAGACAAAAACCGTCCGTCTGTAGCTTATTTCTGTATGGAATACGGTTTGACTCATGTACTGAAGATTTATTCTGGTGGTCTGGGTATCTTGGCCGGTGACTACCTGAAAGAAGCTTCAGACAGTAATGTGGATATGTGCGGTATCGGTTTCTTGTACCGTTACGGCTACTTCACACAGAGCCTTTCAATGGACGGTCAGCAGATTGCTAACTATGAAGCTCAGAACTTCGGAAGCCTTCCTTTGGAACGCGTGAAGGATGAAAACGACCAGCCGATGGTATTGGATGTACCTTATTTGAACTATTATGTACATGCATACGTATGGAGAGTCAATGTAGGTCGTGTGCCTTTGTATCTGTTGGATACAGACAATGAAATGAACAGCGAATTCGACCGTTCTATTACTCACCAGCTGTATGGTGGTGATTGGGAAAACCGCTTGAAACAGGAAATCTTGTTGGGTATCGGTGGTGTGCTGTTGCTGAAGAAACTGGGTATCAAGAAAGATGTATATCACTGCAACGAAGGACATGCGGCATTGTGTAATGTACAGCGTCTGTGTGACTACGTAGAAAGCGGAATGTCATTTGACGAAGCATTGGAAGTGGTTCGTGCTTCTTCTCTGTATACTGTACATACTCCGGTTCCGGCTGGACATGACTATTTCGATGAAGGACTGTTCGGTAAGTACATGGGCGGTTATCCGCAGCGTATGGGAATCAGCTGGCAGGATTTGATGGACTTGGGACGTATCAATCCGGGTGATCCGAACGAACGTTTCTGTATGTCTACATTTGCTTGCAACACTTGTCAGGAAGTGAACGGTGTAAGCTGGTTGCACGGAAAGGTTTCTCAGGAAATGTTCTCTGGAATCTGGAAGGGCTATTTCCCTGAAGAAAACCACGTAGGTTATGTAACTAACGGTGTACATTTCCCCACTTGGTGTGCTTCTGAATGGAAAGCTTTGTATAATAAATACTTTGACAAGAACTTCATGCACGACCAGTCAAATCCGAAAATCTGGGAACGTATCTACAACGTGCCTGATGAAGAAATTTGGAAGACTCGTGTGGCTTTGAAGAACAAACTGATTAACTACATCCGCGATCAGTTCCGTGATACATGGTTGAAGAACCAGAGAGACCCGTCACGTGTGGTATCTTTGATGGACAAGATTAACCCGAATGCCTTGCTGATTGGTTTTGCTCGTCGTTTTGCTACTTACAAACGTGCACACTTGTTGTTTACTGACTTGGATCGTTTGGCTAAGATTGTAAACAATCCTGATTATCCGGTTCAGTTCTTGTTTGCTGGTAAAGCTCACCCGCACGATGGAGCAGGCCAGGGATTGATTAAGAAAATTATTGAAATCTCTAACCGTCCGGAATTCTTAGGAAAGATTATTTTCCTGGAAAACTACGATATGAAGCTGGCTCGTCGCCTGGTATCTGGTGTAGATATCTGGATGAACACTCCGACTCGTCCGTTGGAAGCATCTGGTACATCAGGTGAAAAAGCCTTGATGAATGGTGTGGTTAACTTCTCTGTATTGGATGGATGGTGGCTGGAAGGTTACCGTGAAGGTGCTGGATGGGCATTGACTGAAAAACGTACTTACCAGAACCAGGAACATCAGGATCAGCTGGATGCTGCTACTATCTACAGTATCCTGGAAACAGAAATCCTGCCGTTGTATTATGCAAGAAACAAGAAAGGATATTCTGAAGGCTGGATAAAGACTATTAAGAACTCTATCGCTCAGGTTGCTCCTCATTATACCATGAAACGTCAGTTGGATGATTACTTCGCTAAGTTCTATGGTAAGGAAGCTGAACGTTTCCACGCGCTTGAAGCAAACAACTACGAACAAGTGAAGAAACTGGCTGCATGGAAGGAAGAAGTAGCTGCTAAATGGGATGAAATTCAGGTTGTTTCATTCAACAAGTGCCAGGATTTGTGCAACGGTAACGTAGAAAGCGGTAAAGACTACAAGCTTACTTGCGTGGTAGATGAAAAAGGCTTGGACGATGCAATCGGTATCGAACAGGTGGTTACTTATACCAATGCAGAAGGCCGTGAATACATTTATGCGGTTAACCCGATGAAGATGGTGAAACGTGAAGGCAACTTGTTTACTTTCGAAATGATTGCAGGTTTGTCAAATGCGGGTAGCTTTAAGGTAGCTTACCGTATGTTCCCGAAGAACGATGCACTGCCTCACCGTCAGGATTTCTGCTATGTACGCTGGTTTAATGAATAAAGACCTCTGTCTGTTCAGATAATCATATAAACAGGCCATTCCGGATAATTTTGATATCCGGAATGGCTTTTTTTGTTTTCAAAAACTATATGCCATGAAAATATTAATCGTTGAAGATGATGCAGACTTGCGGGAAATTACCACCCGTTCGTTGGAGAAAGAACGTTATGTCGTGTCGCAGGCACCAGATTATAAAACGGCACTTCGTAAAATAGAGGATTACGACTACGATTGCATATTGCTGGATATAATGTTGCCGGATGGTTCCGGACTTGATTTACTGGAAGAATTGCATGCGTTGGGAAAACGGACCAATGTCATTATACTGTCGGCCAAGGATTCTTTGGAAGACAAAGTCAAAGGATTGGATTTAGGAGCGGATGATTATCTCCCTAAGCCTTATCATTTGGCCGAGCTCCATGCGCGATTGAAGAGTCTGTTCCGTCGTAACCAGCGGGAAGGAGAGAAGAAGGTAAGCTATGGCAATGTAGAAGTCATCCCAGACCATTTTAAGGTTGCAGTAGGAGGGAAGGAACTGGACCTGAACCGGAAAGAATACGATATTCTGCTGTATTTTATGCTGCGTCCCGGAAGATTGGTAAACAAAACCACACTGGCTGAATCTGTATGGGGAGACCATATTGACCAGGTAGATAATTTTGACTTTATCTATGCACAAATCAAGAATCTGCGCAAACACCTGAAAGAAGCCGGTGCTACGGTGGAGTTGAAAGCAGTGTATGGTATAGGTTATAAACTGGTAGAAGAATGAAACTGTTTCAGTTGGTTATGTGGCGTATGTCCACCATCTTAGTGGTCATACTGACGTGTTGGGCAGTATTGTTTTATCTGGCCATTATGGAGGAGGTGAACGACGAAGTGGATGATTCCTTGAGCGATTATTCCGAGTCGTTGATTATCCGTTCCCTGTCGGGAGAACAGATGCCTGATACAAGCAACGGCTCGAACAATCAGTATTTTCTGTATGAGGTCACTCCAGAATATGCAGCCTCCTATCCTAATATATCCTATCGGGACGAAATGGTATATATTACCGAAAAAGGAGAGACGGAACCTGCTAGAATATTAATGACCATTTTCCAAAAGGAGGATGGGGGATACATGGAGCTGGTGGTCTATACTCCTACCATTGAGAAATTCGACCTTCAGCGTGCCGTTTTAGGGTGGATTGTCTTTCTTTATGTGTTGCTGTTCCTGATGATTTTAGCGGTTAATGCCTGGGTGTTCCATCGCAATATGCGGCCACTTTATACTTTGTTGAAATGGCTGGAAGATTATCGTTTGGGAACGAAGGAAAAACCGCTCGATGAATCACTTCGGATTGTGGAATTCCGGAAACTGAATGAGGCGGCCAATATGTTCTCAGAACGCAGTGAGAAACTCTATGAGCAGCAGAAACTGTTTATCGGAAATGCCTCACATGAGATGCAGACACCGCTGGCTATTTGCCGCAACCGCCTGGAAATGCTGATGGAGGATGAAACATTGACCGAGAAACAACTCTCCGAACTGATGAAAACCCATCGGACACTTGAAAATCTGACACGCCTGAATAAGTCGCTGTTACTATTGTGCAAGATAGAGAACCGTCAGTTTACGGATGTAAAATCTTTGTGCCTGAATGAACTGCTTTTGCAGTATCTGGATGATTACAAGGAGGTATATGCCTATCGTCATGTGCAAGTGGAAGTGCACGTAGAAGAATGTTTCCGTTTGGAAATGAGTGAGTCGCTGGCTATCGTCCTGCTGACCAATCTGCTGAAAAATGCGTTTGTGCATGTGACGGAGGGGGGAGTGATTTCTCTTTCTTTCACGGCTTCCTCTTTCCGTATCAGCAATACCGGAGATGCTTCATTGGATAAGAACCGTATTTTTGAACGTTTCTATAAAGAAGGAAAGGCCGAGGGCTCTACAGGACTTGGACTGGCCTTGGTAGACTCCATCTGTAAGGCCTATCATCTCACTCTTTCATATACCTTTGAAGACGGGCAGCATATTTTTTCTATTGTTTCTTGATTTTTTTGTCGAAAAAGGGGAAATCTTCAGATTCTTTTCAGAATTACATCCCATTTTTGCAGTACAAATAAATCATTAAAGTACTCATCTTATAAAAATAGAACATTATGAAAAAGTTAGTTTTTTTACTGGTATGTGTGTTTAAAGTGTCAACCGTGGCAATGGCAGATAACGAAAAACCGATTCAGGTAGGACAGTTGCCTACGAAGGCACAGACTTTCATCACTACTTACTTTAAAGGACATAAAGTAGCTTTGGCAAAATTGGACAGCGATTTATTCAGCAAATCATACGATGTGATTTTCACCAACGGCGAAAAGATTGAGTTTGACAAGTCTGGCGACTGGACAGAAGTGAAATGCAAATCCGGCGTACCGACTCAGATTGTTCCATCAGCTATCCGCACGTATGTGAAGAATAATTACCCTGACGCTTCCATCATTCAGATAGAGCGCAAACGCAATGAATATGAAGTGAAATTGTCTAATAGATGGGAGATTACCTTCGACAGCCAGATGCGTGTAATTGATATTGACGATTAAGTTGGTTATATCCTTCGGGAAACTGTAGCCCGTTCCTTTTTCAGAAAAAAGGGGCGGGCTATGTGTTTTTATGTGGGATGAGTTGATGGGTTGAGTGGGGCGAGACTGATACACAATGGCTTGGCGATTCGCAGTACTTTCTAAGGAGGATTGCAGTACTTCTTTGAAAGTACTGTAGTACTTCCTTTGCAGTACTGTAGTACTTCCTTTGCAGTACTTCAGTACTTCCACGGAAGTACTGGGAAAACGTAGTTGCTTTTTCCTTGCAGACTGATCATTCTTTTCCCACTTTATCGGTAGAGCCTGCCTTTTCGTAGTTTTTTACATCTTATCCGGTAAATATTCCATTTCCTGCCCTGTTTGTTTTTTGTTATTTTGCATCCGTAATACAATATAACAAAAAAATATCATGAAAAATACACTCATCGCCTGGTTGTTCTGTCTTCCTTTTGCTTCGTGTACAAGTCCTGTTACACAGATGGATCTTTCCGGACAGTGGACGGTATGTCTGGATAGTACCGATGTGGGGATGGATGCTTCTTATGGCGGAAAATTGTTTGATACCTCCATTACGCTTCCGGGTACAACGGATGAGGCTCGTCTGGGCACTAAATGCACATTGAAACCTGCATTGGAAAAACCGCAGCTGCTCCATCTTACCCGTGCCTACAGTTATGTAGGTCCGGCCTGGTATTCACGCGAGATTCAGGTACCTTCCGACTGGAAAGAAAAAGATTGTATCCTTCATCTGGAACGTGTGTTATGGGATACACAAGTATGGATAGACGGGCAGAAAGTAGAAGGTCATGAAGAAAGTCTGACGACTCCGCATGAGTATGACTTGACTCCTTATATTCAGCCTGGGAAAAAACAGGTACTGACTGTCAGAGTGGACAACCGCAAGCGCTATGATATGTCGGTGAATGATCTGGCACATGCCTATACAGATGCCACTCAGGTGAAGTGGAATGGTATCTTAGGTGACATGTACATCAAGGCTGTGGAGAAAACACGCGTAGAAAGTCTGCAGCTTTATCCGGATGCTGCTTCACGTACAGTAAAGGCTGTAGTTTCTGTATATAATTCATCTTCACAGACTGCACCGGTTAATCTTAGCCTGCAGGTAAAAGGAAAGGATGATAGCAAATCGTACGCTTCTGTCGAAACTCAAGCAGAAGCCGTGAAAGGTTATTCAACGGTAGAACTGACCTGCCAATTAGGGGATAATGCTCCTCTGTGGGATGAATTCAATCCTTATCTTTACGATGCTTCTGTAGAATTAGTATCCGGAAAATCGACTTCACTTACAACCGAAACTTTCGGATTGCGTGATATACGGCATGAAGAAAACAAACTGGTGTTGAATGACAAACCGATATTCCTTCGTGGTACCTTGGAGTGCTGCATTTTTCCTTTGACCGGCACACCTCCTACAGATGAGGCTTCGTGGGAAAAACTTTATGCTTCTGCACGCGAATATGGAATGAATCATCTCCGTTTTCATTCCTGGTGTCCGCCGGAAGCTGCGTTTAATGTAGCCGATGAAATGGGATTCTATGTACAGGTAGAGCTTCCTGTATGGAGTGTGACGCTTGGAAAAGATTCTGCTACGGTCGAGTTCCTGCGTGCCGAAGCAAAGCGTATAAGTAAGGAATATGGCAATCATCCTTCTTTCTGCTTCTGGAGCATCGGAAATGAGCTGCAGTATGATTTCAATATTTTGGCATCCATGTTGGGTGAAATGAAGGCTGCGGACGACCGCCATTTATATACCACCACTTCGTTTACATTTGAAAAAGGTCACGGCGACTGGCCGGAAAACCAGGATGATTTCTTCGTCACTCAGTGGACCAAGAAAGGATGGGTACGTGGACAGGGAGTATTCAATCAGGAACTGCCGTCATTTGATAAAGATTTCCGTGCATCTATAGACGGTATGGAAGTGCCTTTGGTGACCCATGAAGTAGGACAGTATTCTGTCTATCCGGATCTTACGGAAATTCCTAAATATACGGGAACTTTGATGCCGCTGAATTTCATGGCAGTGAAAGAAGACTTGGAGAAAAAAGGATTGATAGACAAAGCTCCTGAGTACCTGCAGGCTTCCGGAAAATTGGCTGCCATTCTTTATAAAGAAGAAATAGAACGTGCTTTGAAAACACCGGGCATCAGCGGATTCCAGTTGCTCGACCTGCACGATTTTCCGGGACAGGGAACGGCACTGGTAGGACTGCTCAATGCATTCTGGGAAAGCAAAGGCATTCTTACTGGTGAAGAATTCCGTGAATTCTGCGCACCGGTAGTTCCGTTGCTGCGTTTTCCGAAAGCTGTATATACGAATAATGAAACATTCGAAGCACAAATAGAACTTTGTAATTACGGAAAGGATGAGTTGAAGAACAGCACTCTTTCCTGGGAGATTACCGCAGACGGACGTTCGTTGGGCAAGGGAAAGACTCCGGCAGCTGCATTGGCTTTCGGTCATAACGGTGGACTGGGAAAAATTTCATTTCCGTTGCAGCAGGTAACCAACGCTTCGAAATTAGAAGTTTGCTTGTCGCTTGACGGAACAGAATACCGTAACCGCTGGAACGTATGGGTTTATCCGTCATCTGTAGACACAAAATGGGGAGACGTGAAATACACCCGCAGTTACGACGAAGCAATGGTGTTGCTCAAGAAAGGTGAGAAAGTATTGTTCAATCCTGACTGGCGCACACTTCAAGGCATTGAAGGAAAGTTTGTGCCTGTATTCTGGAGTCCGGTACATTTCCCGAATCAGGCTGGTACCATGGGTGTACTTTGCAACCCCACTCATCCGGCTTTGGCTGACTTCCCGACCGAC
>OGMY01000461.1_pt1 | contig 15050 bp, 12 predicted proteins | sample 1573371 | NCBI WGS metagenome assembly OGMY01 (sample SAMEA2581879, study PRJEB24529) | metagenome | biome: Human gut stool | place: China | collected 2011 | reverse complement strand
GGGTAAATGTTTTCCCCTCCGCGGATAATCATGTCCTTGATGCGGCCCGTGATGCGATAGTTTCCGTTTTCATCCTTGACTCCCAAGTCGCCGGAATGTAGGAATCCGTTGGCGTCAATCACCTCGGCTGTGGCTTCCGGATTTTTGTAGTAACCTTTCATGGTGTTGTACCCTCGGTTACACATTTCGCCTTGTACACCCACCGGACATTCTTCTCCGGTAGTCGGGTCGATTACTTTCACTTCCGTGAATTCAAAGTCATGTCCTACAGTGGTGTAACGTACTTCCGGATCGTCGTCAATGCGGCTGTGGGTCATACCCGGTGAAGCCTCTGTCAGTCCGTATACACTGGTGACGCGCATAAACATTTTTTCTTCCACCTGTTTCATCAGTTCCACAGGACAGAGAGATCCGGCCATGATACCCGTGCGCAGGCTCGATAAGTCGAACATGGGGAACATGGGGTGATGCAGTTCGGCAATGAACATGGTCGGTACGCCGTAGAGAGCCGTACAGCGTTCCTTGTGTATGGAAGCCAGTACGAGCAACGGGTCGAAGCGTTCTATCATGACCTGTGTGCAGCCATGCGTCAGGCAGTTCATGGTGGCCAGTACCACACCGAAGCAATGGAACAGCGGAACACATACGCACAGCTTGTCATCGGCCGTGAACTTCATGTGCTCACCGGTTAGAAATCCGTTGTTGGCAATATTATAATGGGTAAGCATAACCCCTTTCGGGAATCCCGTGGTACCGGAAGTATACTGCATGTTCACCGTATCATGGCAGCTTACCAGCTTCTTAGCCTTAATCAGTTCCTCATCGTCAATGTTGCTTCCTAACAGCAGAATCTCTGCCGTGTTATACATACCCCGGTATTTCTCCTGACCGATGTACACCACATTGCGCATGTGAGGGAAGCGCTTGCTCTTCATGTGGCCCCGTTCGAAGAGCTTCAGTTCGGGCAGCATGGTGTAGGTCATTTCCACGAAGTTGCTGTCCTTCTCTCCGTCTACGATACACAGAGTATGCATGTCGGAGTTTTCGCAGAGGTATTCCAGCTCCGCCTGCTTGTAGTTCGTGTTGACCGTAACGGCCACGGCACCTATTTTGGCACAGGCATACAGGAATGTCAGCCAGTCGGGCACATTGCGGGCCCAGATGCCCACGTGCGTATCTTTTTTCACGCCGATGGCCAGCAAACCTTTGGCCATGTGGTCCACACGCTCGTTAAACTGTTTCCACGTAAAACGCAGGTTGCGGTCGGAATATACAATGTATTCTTTGTCCGGAGTCACTTCCGCCCAATGCTCCAGCCAGTCGCCTAATGTTCTTTCAGAAAGTTGTAACATGTCGTTGAAGATTTGTGTGAGACTTATACCGGAGTGTAGACTACGGCCAGAATTTGTGCAGCCTGTCCTTCGGCTGTGTGTACATGATGCGGTACGATGGAATCATAATAAATGGTATCTCCCTCTTTCAGGCGATAGTTATTTTTTCCATAACTGATTTCCAGTTCCCCTTTCAGTACCATGATAAACTCTTCTCCTTCATGTGCCGACAGAAAGAAGTCTTTTTCGTCGTTGGCGTCGATGTCGATGATGAACGGTTCCATGTGACGGTCCACCTTGCTTTTTGACAATGAATGATAATGCATGTGCTGGCGGGCATGCGTAGCGTTGTTTGAAAATCCGATGGTATCGTCCGCCTCACCTTTGCGGCAGATAACCGGTCCGGCTTCACTGGTCTGGTCGTCCAGGAAAGTGCCCAGACGTACTCCCAATGCACGTGCTATTTTAATCAGCGGAGCCAGCGAAGGAATGTCAATGTTTTCCTCAATGCGACTTACCTATTCCACGGTCAGCCCTGCGCGTTCTGCCAGTTCCTGTATACTTATTTCTTGATTGGTTCGGAGCGATTTTATTTTTTCTCCGATGATGTTTGTGCAATCCATAGTTCTTCTCTTTTATGTTGATTTACAATAAAAGCGCAAGGGTGTACGCTTTGTTCTTCATAATTCGCAAAGTTAATAAAGTTTCTGTATAAACATACCGAAAAGTAATAAAAAGCATTTTCTTTCAGCCCTTTTCGCACTTTCTGATATTCTTTTTGCAGGCAGGTTTCTTGCCGAATGTGTCTGTATTTTAATTTTTTGTACTATCTTTGAACCGAAATATAATTTAGAATGAGTATGAAGAAGCTTATTTTTGCATTGACATTGATGGGACTTTTAGGCGGCCATGCACCACTTACAGCCTCTCAGCCGGTTCCTGATGCTGCCGGATATATTGTCAAGGTAGGCGATACGGCTCCCGACTTTGAAATGAAGCTGACGGACGGACGCAAGGTGAAATTGTCAGAACTTAAGGGAAAGGTAGTCATGTTGCAATTTACCGCAAGCTGGTGTGGAGTCTGCCGTAAGGAAATGCCCTTTATTGAAAAAGACATCTGGCAGAAACATAAGGACAATGCTTCCTTTGCGCTTTATGGAATTGACCGTGACGAGCCGCTGGAACGAGTGAAAGCCTTTGCCAAGCAGACAGGAGTGACTTATCCGTTAGGACTTGATCCGGGAGCAGATATCTTTGCCAAATATGCGGAACGCAATGCCGGAATCACCCGTAACGTGCTGATAGATAAAGAGGGTAAAATCGTGATGATGACTCGCTTGTATAATGAAGAGGAGTTTGCTTCCCTTTGTAAGAAGATAGATGAACTGCTGAAGTGATGAAGAAGTTCTTATGTTTGATTTTATGTGGCTTGCTGTGCTTTCCTTCGGGAATGACGGGAAAGAAGAAGGGACATTATGAACCGCTGTTTGGAAAGAAATATGCGTCGTATGCGGTAACTTCCAGTTCCTTGAAAGGAGCCACTTTCTATCTTGTCAGCGGACATGGGGGACCGGATCCTGGCTGCATTGGCAAATACCGCGGAAAAGAGTTGCATGAAGATGAGTATGCTTACGACATCATTCTCCGCTTGGGACGCGAGTTGATGAAACGTGGGGCCAAAGTGCATTTTATCATTCAGGATGCAAAGGATGGGATTCGTGACCAGGCTATACTGAATAACAGCAAGCGGGAAACTTGCATGGGAAAAGCCATTCCGTTGAATCAGGTAGCCCGCTTGCAACAGCGTTGTGATGCGGTGAACCGCATGTATCGGAAGGATAAGAGCAGCTACAAGCGTGCCGTGTTTATTCATGTAGACAGTCGGGCCCGGAACAACCAGACCGACGTGTATTTCTATCATGCACCGGGCAGTTCAAAAGGAAAACGACTGGCGAGGGAAATACAGCGGACTTTCCGTTCCAAGTATGACCGCCATCAGCCCAACCGCGGATTCGATGGTACGGTGAGCGAACGTAACCTGTTCGTACTTCGCAACACGACTCCGGTAGCTGTTTTCCTGGAAGTTGGAAATATCCAGAATGCGCAGGATCAGAAACGTCTGGTCATTGCCGACAATCGTCAGGCTTTAGCCAACTGGATAACCTTAGCTATTGAGAAGGATTACCGGAAAAGATAATCTCATAAGTCATAAAAAAAGTCAGGCACTTCAGCGGTTGCCTGACTTTTTTTATATCTGTGAAAGTAGATTGTTTATCGGTTTTTGGCCTTCAGCACTTTTTGTACATTCTGGATTATTTCCGGATTAGCAAGGTCCTTCTTGCCAGTCAGCGTGAAGGCAAAGTTGTCTGCCATGATTTCTTCCGGATGAATGAGATAGTTGGTGTTCTTTCCTACTTGTGTGTAGAAATCTTCCGCTTCATCCAGTGCATAAATGATTGTCTTTCCAGCCTTCTGAACAGGAACAAAATCACCGTTCAAAGGTACAAGTCCCACTTTCAGGTAGTCGAAGAGCGTTTTTCCGTCATAAGGTCTGTCGGTATAAATCACCATGGTGCAGTATTGCTTCTGTCCGCCGATGGTAAACGTGCCGTAACTGTCATATCGGCTGATGTCCGGATTGGAAATACGAATTTCCGCCAAATCGGACGGGAAGATAATTTCTTTTTCAATCACCGTGAATCCGATGACCTTGTAAATGTCTTTCTTGAAGTTGGAATTCTGTCGTGTCAGCAGGTGAAACAACTCATGGGCTACAAGGTATTTCAAATCTGCATCCGAAGCTTCCTTCAACGCATGCTCACCGATGGCAATCCAGTTTACGCGGGTGTAAGCCTCTGCATTGCCTTCTTCCTTCTGGGTAGTTTTTACAAAGATGATTTCTTTCGGGAAATCGAGGTTATAACTTTGTTTTTTGATTTCTGCATCCAGGCTTTTCATTGCTTTGCTGATACGCTCTTTTTCTGCGTCACTCCAGTTGAGTGTCTGTTCCATGGCAAACTGCAACAGTTGTGATTTGCGTCCTTGCGGTTTTTGCAGACGTACGTCGATGTCAAACTGGTTCCAGTTGCGGGTATAGTCATCCAGTTCCGTAATCAGCATTTGTCCTTCGGCACGAGTGGCAAAGCGGAAGATGGAGTTTGAAAACTTGTTACTCTGCGCCCAAGCTGCGATGGTGGTAAAAGCCAGGCAAAATATGAAAGAAAGCGAGTGTTTTAGTGTCATAGTTTTGTTTTTTAGTTACCTGTTATTTTATTCTCAGTGGTAAATATAACGTATTTTTCTGTATTTTTCCTCGCTTTTTATCAAGAAAAAGAAAAAATAAGACAAATCGCTTGGGGTATTGCTTGCCTGAGAAAAGAGGAAACAGGTAAGGGAATCTTCATTTGATAAGTGCTGAATGTCGTGGCGTATATGCTTATTTTCTTTTGTCTTTTTTATGTTTCTCGAACGGGAAACCTATGTTTTCCTTGGCGGAAACGTACGTTTTCCTATCGTGAAACGTAGGTTTCTGCTGTGCGAAACGTAGAGTGTGTGGTAAGATTTTCAGATAAACTTGGGGTGGTTTTTCTTTATAGTTGATTCAGCAAACTATTATGCTGTAAGTGTATGTTGACTGCGGTGTAGACTTGTATGGTGTGAATCAGTAAAAAATACATGATATGATGTGTTGAGTAAATCTCTGTCACAGAAAGAAAAGTATAAAAACTCAAAAATCTGTCTGATATAATTTGTTATATTTGCATAATATAATTACATCTAAATATGGAAATTAGGATAGGGCCCGTTTTTAAACAGGTATCGTCAGTCATAACTATTAGAGTTGGGTAAAAGTTTTTTGTGAATTGATACCTATAATGTTATGAACGTTCATTATTATTTTTTAAGTGTATAACTTCCGATAATGCAAAAATATAGGAACATATGACACCAGAAGAAAAAGCAAGACAGAAAATAGATCAGTGGTTTAGCGATGCAGGATGGAAAGTAGTAGATAGAGATGAGTATGAACCGACTTGTACTGCAGTAGCTATAAGAGAAGGATTATTGAAAGGTAATCTTGAGGCTGACTATTTCCTTTTTATTAATGGCAAAGCTGTTGGGGTGCTTGAGGCTAAAAGAGAAGAAACAGATGCCTTCTCTGATAAAGTATGTAATCAGGCTGTTTTGTATGCACGAAATGTTCCTAAGATTTATCAGACATATCAGAAACCATTGCCTTTTATTTTTACTTCAAATGGCAAAGATCTGTATTTTTGTGATTTCCGGAAGCAAGATTCATGTTTTAATCAGATTATGACGATTCCCACTCCTTATGAATTGGTTAAGTTGTTGGGAATAAATGATTATTTTGCCGGACTTCCAACTTTGCGAAAAAAAGGATTACGTGATTGTCAGTATGAGGCAGTTACTGAACTGGAAAAAAGTTTCAGGAGTGGTCAGAATCGCGCCTTGATGGTATTGGCAACAGGTGCAGGTAAGACATATACCGCATGTCTTGCTGCATATCGTCTTCTTTCATATACTCCAATGAGAAGAGTGTTATTTCTTGTGGACAGAAATAACCTCGGTAAACAGGCAGAGGGAGAATTTGGAACTTTTCGGCTGACAGAAAATGGAGATGCATTCAATACAATATTTACAGTAAACCGTCTTCGTTCCTCTTCTATACCATCTGATAGCAATGTTGTTATTTCGACAATACAGCGTCTTTTTTCTTTTCTGAAAGGAGATACTATTGAGGATAATGACAACGATGATGATAATGAGCCTACAGAAGAAGTTGTATTGCCTCCTAACCCCAATTTGCCACATGATTATTTTGATTTGATTATCATAGATGAGTGTCACCGCTCCATTTATGGGAATTGGCGTAAGGTATTGGAATATTTTGATACGGCCAGACTTGTTGGATTGACAGCCACACCAATTCCTGAAACAATGGCATTCTTTAACAATAATCGCATAGTCAATTACACATTGGAAAAAAGTATCGTTGATGGTGTAAATGTAGATTGCCGTGTATATCGAATCAAAACACAAGTTACAGAAAATGGTGGTGCCATATTGGAGGGGGAGAAAATAAGGGAAGAAACCCGATATACCGGAGTTGTAAAAACCATATCCAGCAAAGAAACGAAAGCTTATACGAGTAAAGAGCTGAACAGAAGTGTCGTCAATCCAGCGCAAATAAAACTTATTTTGTCTACTTATCGCGATGTAGTCTATACTGAATTATTCAATGACCCTCAGCGGGAAGCTAATTTAGACTATTTGCCAAAGACGTTAATCTTTGCTCTAAATGAGGCTCATGCTACCAATATTGTACAGATTGCGAAAGAAGTGTTTGGACGTACAGATGACCGTTTTGTGCAGAAAATCACGTATTCAGCAGGCGATAGTAACGAATTGATACGTCAGTTCCGGAATGATAAGGATTTCAGAATTGCCGTAACCTGCACATTGGTAGCAACAGGCACGGATGTTAAGCCTCTTGAAGTATTGATTTTCATGCGTGATGTTGAATCTTTACCGCTTTATATACAGATGAAAGGGCGTGGTGTGCGTACAATCGGAGACGAACAGTTGCGGAATGTTACTCCGAATGCATTCAGTAAAGATTGTTTCTATTTGGTTGATGCTGTAGGTGTTACTGAACACGAAATGAAAACGCATATGTTGATTGATAGGCCAACAACCAAAATAATAACCCTTAAAGAACTGCTGGAACAGATTACTCATGGTTACCTTCCTGATGAGCATCTGAAACGTCTTGCAGCAACACTTTCCAGAATATACAACAAAGCTGATAATTCACAGCGGAATGAGTTCGTACGTTTGGCTAATGACGACATGAAAGAACTTGCTTCAAGGATTTATGAGGCATTGGAAAACAACATTCTTCCTCCGTTTGTAAATACAAATGAGCCTAACAATGAACGAAAGGGTTTAGTATCACCACTCGCTAATCATGCAGATGCACGCCGGTATTTACTTATTCTTGCAGCCGGATTTGTAAATACCCTAATGCCTGGCGAGGACACGCTTATTTCTAAAGGATTTTCAATAGAAGAAGCTAAAAGTACAGCGGAAGCCTTTGAAAATTTCTGCAAAGAACATAGTGATGAAATAGAAGCTTTACGCATAATTTATAATAATGAAGGTGAGCCAATTACCTATTCAATGCTAAAAGATTTGGAAAACAAACTCAAGATGGCTAACAATCATTTTACTTCCAAACAATTATGGAACTCATACGCCATTCTGAATCCAAATAGCGTTCGACGTCCTTCTACGAAAGAAGAGAGTGATGCTTTGACTAATATCATACAGCTTGTACGCTTTGCTTTACACCAGATTGAGCGGTTAGATAGTGTCATTTCTACTTCCAAGCAATATTTTAATCTGTGGATAGGGCAAAATCAACGTGAAATAACAGATAAACAACGTGAAGTCATCAGTCGTATTGTGGATTATATCGCATCGAATGGTGCTTGTACAATTAAAGAGATTCGTGAGGATGATGCGACTCAAGCTGCGCAGATGATTCGTGCATTCGGCAGTATGCAAAAAGCTGATGAGGCCTTACAGTCTTTATATACATTTATAGTTTTAAGAAAAGCAGCATAAATATATGGCAACAAATAACATAACGGAGCAATCGCTCACCAAAAAAGTTTGGAATCTGGCAACAACTCTTGCCGGACAAGGTATCGGTTTTACAGATTATATTACACAGCTCACCTATCTTTTATTTTTAAAGATGGACGCAGAGAATGTAGAAATGTTTGGAGAGGAATCAGCAATACCATCTGGTTATCAATGGAGTGATTTAATATCTCTTGATGGTTTGGATTTGGTAAGGCAATATGAAGATACCCTGAAATTGTTGAGTGAACAGGAAAATCTTATCGGTACAATTTATACAAAAGCACAAAACAAGATTGACAAGCCAGTCTATTTGAAAAAAGTCATTACCATGATTGATGAAGAGCAATGGCTGATTATGGATGGAGACGTGAAAGGTGCTATCTACGAAAGTATCCTTGAAAAGAATGGGCAGGACAAGAAAAGTGGTGCCGGTCAGTACTTTACTCCACGCCCACTCATCAAAGCAATGGTAGATTGCATAGCTCCACAAATTGGGGAAACGGTTTGTGACCCAGCCTGTGGTACCGGAGGTTTTCTCTTGACGGCATACGATTATATGAAAGAGCAGTCTTCAAGTAAAGAGAAACGCGATTTCTTGCGTAACAAAGCCTTACATGGTGTAGATAATACTCCATTGGTAGTAACGCTTGCGTCTATGAATCTTTATTTGCATGGGGTGGGAACAGATCGTAGTCCGATTGTTTGCGAGGATTCTTTGGAGAAAGAACCATCCACTCTTGTAGATGTAATACTTGCCAATCCTCCTTTCGGCACTCGTCCGGCAGGTTCTGTGGATATTAACCGTCCGGATTTCTATGTAGAAACGAAGAACAACCAGTTGAATTTTCTTCAACACATGATGTTGATGCTAAAAACCGGAGGTCGTGCAGCTGTAGTATTGCCAGACAATGTACTTTTTGAAGGCGGTGCCGGAGAAACAATCCGCAAGAAATTACTTTCGGACTTCAACTTACATACGATACTTCGTTTGCCCACTGGTATATTCTATGCGCAAGGTGTAAAGGCCAATGTATTGTTTTTTACAAAAGGACAACCGACAAAAGAGATTTGGTTCTATGATTATCGTACCGACATCAAACATACGCTTGCTACTAATAAATTAGAGAGACATCATTTGGATGATTTTGTCACATGCTATAATGCAGGAAATTTAGAAGGGCGCAAAGAAACGTATGATGCAGACAATAATCCTCAAGGGCGTTGGCGTAAATATCCGGTAGATGATATTCTCACTCGTGACAAGACAAGCCTTGATATAACCTGGATAAAACAAGGAGGAGAGTCGGATGACCGCTCCTTGGCAGAGTTGATGGCTGATATAAAAGAGAAAAGTAAAACTATTAGCTCAGCAGTTGCAGAACTTGAGAAGCTGCTTGCAAACATAAATGAAGATTAAGCGTATGAAGAATAATGACATCGCAAAATCAATAGAACAACAATTCGGAGAAATCGTAGATATTATTCTCCAACATAAAAGCAATGCTTCAAGAGTAGTCAACGAAGAATTGCTGCTTACTGCATGGCATGTAGGCGGATATGTATCGGCCAAGCTGAGGAGCGAAGAATGGGGAAGTAAAGTCGTTTCACAATTATCCGAATATATACGTTCTCAACGCCCTGACCTAAAAGGATATAGTAAGAGAAGCATTTATAATATGGTAATGTTTTATGATGAGTATTCATCGGAAACATTTATAGCGGCAATAAAACAATATTTGAATACAGAATTTGTGCAGACGGCATCTGCACAAATTGAAGCAGGCAACCATGTACAAGAATCAGCTACAATTGTGCAGTCAATGGTTACACAAATTGTTCAGTCAACAGCTGGACAAATGCCTAAAATATTGGAACTAACTACATTGTCCAATCATATAGAAATTCTATGCCGCTGCAAAAGTAATGAGGAACGTATATTTTACATTCTCTACGCCAACAAGGAACATCTTTCTTATAAAGAAATGCAACGTTGCATTTCCAATCAGACTTATGTAGGTTTATTAGGTAATAAGGACAATATGTCAAAAGGATTACTCGAAAGATATCCTAATGCACCAATTTTGTTTAAAGATACTCTGTTTGTAGATTTTCTCAATCTGCCTAAAAAGCATAGTGAATCAAAACTAAGAAATGGCTTGGTAGAACACATGAAACAGTTTATTCTTGAACTGGGAAAGGATTTTATATTCATGGATCAGGAATATCGTCTTAATATAGGAACATCTACATTCAAGGCTGACTTACTGTTCTTTCATCGTGGTTTACAGGCATTGGTTGCTGTGGAATTAAAAAAGACGAAGTTTCATCCTCGTGACCTTGGGCAACTAGAATTTTATTTGGAAGCACTCGATCGGGATGTAAAACGTTCAAACGAAAATCCGTCTATTGGTATCATTCTCTGCCCTGAAGCAGACCGGGTAGTAGTAGAATATGCTATGAGTCGAAGCATGAGTCCTACCATGATTGCTGAATACAAACGCATTCTCATTCCGCAAGAACGCATGCAGCAACAGCTGAATGAGTTTTGCAATCTATTCTTAAACAAAGACTAGCCGAAATGGATACAAAGAAATTACGTCAAAAAATATTAGATCTCGCCATTCGTGGTAAACTTGTTCCTCAAGATCCGAATGACGAACCTGCATCTGTATTGCTTGAACGCATTAAAGCAGAGAAGGAACGTTTGATAAAAGAGGGAAAAATAAAGCGTAGTAAAAAAACAACTAAAACTTCCGATACGCCCCATTATGAGAACGTACCATTTGAGATTCCGGAGAATTGGGTATGGACAGACATAGAAAATATTTGCTCAAAAATAGGTTCTGGAAGTACTCCACGAGGTAGTAACTATTCTTCTAAAGGAATTCCATTCTTCCGATCTCAAAATATTTATAACAATGGTTTAGTTTACGAAGATATCAAATTTATATCAGAAGATATACATCAGACTATGATTGGTACAGAAGTTTTGCCTAATGATCTACTTTTAAATATAACAGGAGGATCTTTAGGGCGTTGTGCAATCGTACCTGCAAATTTTCAACGGGGTAATGTAAGTCAACACGTTTGCATTATGCGTCCAATACTTATTGTATCTGAATATTTCCATGCGTTTGTTCTATCGTCTTCATTCTCTAAATCTATAAAGATAACAGGTAGTGGTCGTGAGGGATTACCTAAATATAATTTGGAACGAATATTTTTCCCTCTTCCTCCTCTTACTGAGCAATACCGAATAGTCTCAGAGATAGAGCATTGGTTTGCCTTAATTAATCAAATTGAGCAAGACAAATTAGATTTACAAGAAGCTATCAAACAAGCTAAAAATAAGATTCTTAATATAGCCATTCATGGTAAGCTTGTACCGCAAGAACCAAGTGATGAGCCTGCTTCTGAGTTACTAAAACGCATTAACCCGAAAGCTGAGATTACTTGTGATAACGCGCATTATACGTTTAAAGTTCCTACAGGATGGATTATGTGTAAATTAGGTGAGATTTGTGCGTTGGAGAATGGTTATGCATTTAGCAGCGATGATTATAAACAACAAGGTATACCATTAGTAAGAATCTCCAATATTTCAGATAATACTATTAATTTGAATGGATGTGTCTTTGTTAAAAAAGAGGTAGATGATAGATTTATAGTTAAAAATGGAGATTTACTTATAGCATTGTCTGGAGCTACAACAGGAAAAATGGGAGTTTACGAAAATGAGAATATAGCATACCTAAATCAGCGAGTAGGAAATTTAAAGATTAAGAAAAATGTATTACTACCAGAATATAGGAATTATTATATGTTCTCACAAATTGAAAAAATCCTTAAGTTAGCATATGGAGGAGCACAGCCTAATATAAGTTCAAAAATTATATGTGAACTTCAGTTTCTACTTCCACCTCTTATGGAACAAAAACGCATCGTTCAAAAGATAGAAGAATTATATTCTTATTTTGATAATATCCAAAAAGCCTTAGAAGCGTGAAAACACGCTTCTAAAGTAATTTTACCAATTTACTACCTTATCTACAATTTTTTGCTGTTCACTTGCTGTACGGCGAAGATAAATGCGGGTTGTTTCAATACTTTCATGCCCCATAAGGTCGGCAAGTAGAGCGAGATCATTGAAACGGTCAAGAAAGTTTTTGGCAAAACGATGACGGAATGAATGAGGGTAAACCACTTCTTTGTTCATTCCATATTTTTCTGCAAAATGTTTGAGTTGTGATGCTATACCACGAGTGGTAATACGCTGCCCAAAACGATTTAGAAAGATATATCCAGATGTTAAGCCTTGGCCTTTTAACCATTTATCTGCCTCTGTTCGTAGAGTCTTAGGTATATATAACCTACGAATCTTTCCACCTTTACTATATAGGTCAAGATAACCTACACCGATATGTTCCGCTTTGATATGGAGCAATTCACTAACTCGTGCTCCGGTAGCAGCCATAAACCACACTATGAAATACCATTCATCATAACCATCTGTCTTAAGTCTGGCTTTGAGAAATTTATAATCTGCATCACTGATTACGTTTTCCAAAAAATTTTTCTGTTGTACCTTTACAAACTTCACTTTCAATTTTTCTTGCTTTGTAAACTCCAGATACTTGTTAATTCCCTGCAAACGAAGATTGACAGTTTGAGGTTTGAAGTTTTTGACTAAATACCCCTTGTATGCTAAAAGGTTCCTTTTGTTCACTTCCCCATAATGGTTGAGAAAATACTCTATAGTCCACACATACGAGTTAATAGTGTTTCTAGCAAGATTAGTTCTTGCTAAATGATTTTTGAATTTTGTTACCATACTACATTGATTTAAAATGAATATGATAATAATATAAAAAAACGTATCGCGCATTATACGCAGTTACCTAAAGGATGGGCTATTTGTAGACTTGAGCAAATTACTGATTATGAACAACCAACGGATTATATCGTAGAATCTACGGATTATGATACTTCTTATTCAACTCCTGTTTTGACGGCTGGTAAGTCTTTTATAATTGGCTATACTAATGAAACGACAGGTATATATTCAAATCTTCCTTGTATAATATTTGATGATTTTACAACAGATTCAAAACTGGTTAATTTCCCTTTCAAGGTAAAATCATCGGCAATGAAAATACTTAAAGTAAATCAAAATGTTGAGATTGATTATGTAGCAATCTTTATGAGCATAACAAGATTAATAGGTGACACTCATAAACGATATTGGATTTCTGAATATTCTAAATTAGAGATACCAATACCACCCCAAAAAGAGCAAAAACGAATTGTTTTTGCCGTTCACAGTATCTTTGCTAAATTAGATATGATAATGGAGAGTTTATAAATTCTCCATTATCATATCTAGAAACATAAACGCTTTATTTATAGAATCTACTATCCTTTGTTGCTCCTTATAGGGTGGTATAGAAACTTTGATTTCTTTAAACAGCTTCTTGTTTAAATGAGGAATGGTAGAGCCAATCTTGTTCTCTCGCAATAATTTTCTATAAAAGTTGATAACTTGTAACAAATATTCTGTATTCATATTTTCGTTGATAGACAACTGTTTGAAAGTGCTACCTTGATAACCTTCGATTGGAGTTCTGAATACCTCACCAGAGTTCTCCCCATCAACTAAAATTAAAAGAGAATTTGCAGGTATAAATTTGCCTGAAGTTAAAGTCTTCGGTTCTCGTTCACCACGCAAATATTTGACATCAAGATTTATTCGTTCTATGCCATTTTGTTTATTGCCATCAATCAAAGAACATAGTATTTGCATGGGGGCAACTGACCATCCTTTAGGTAACTGCGTATAATGCGCGTTATCACAAGTAATTTTAGTACTCGGATTGATGCGCTTGAGCAGTTCTGATGCGGGTTCGTCATTTGGATCTTGTGGTACGAGTTTACCATGAATGGCAAGGTCTAGTATCTTGCTTTTGGCTTGCTTGATGATTGTCTGTAAGTCTGATTTATTTTGGTCTATTTGGTTAATGAGAGAAAACCACCGTTTTATTTCTTTTATTATCCGTTTTTGCTCTGTAAGAGGTGGTAAAGGAATTGGTATCGATTTTATTAAATCTGTATTAAGATTTGGTTGGGCTGCACCTTGGTCTATTTTTCTAAAACTATCTGTCTTTGATTTAAGAAACCAATATAAATACAGCTGTATTTCTTTATTTATATAAAGAAAAGCAGCAATACCATCGTTAAAAGTCGTTGAAAAAGTAGTAATTTTAGGTACGCCTAAAGTTGCTCCACTATTTGTCAATAATAATGTTCCTTCATTAACCAATCTAGTTTTTTTCAGGCCGGCCTCTTTTATTGTATATTCTGCTTTATATACATATATCTCATCATCTTTAGTTAAATCTGCTACTTTTAAAAAAGGAATTGCTCCATTATAATATTTTTCATCTCCTGCAGGACGTGGAGATCCTCCTCTAACAACATCACATAATTCATCTACTGTCGTCCATACCCAATTATTGGGCATCTCAAATGATACGTTCTCATAATGGGGCGTATCGGAAGTTTTTATTAGGTGTAGTGTTGATAAATGTTATTGAAATGTAAAAAATGAGTTTGATATTTTGAATCATTCGGGTAAGTTTATTATAAATTAAAGAATCTCTTTTGTAGCATTTTTTTATATTGTATTCAAACTTATAGGCGATATTGATGCCACAAAAAAACGGATTCACCCGCTGAAATCCAGCACGGTGAATCCGTTTTCTATATAGATAAAGAATAAGTTTATTCCTTGTCTTTCAATGCGTCAAAAATCAGTTTTTCCAGTTCGTCGGCCAGTTCCGGATTATCCTGGATGCACTGTTTGGCCGCATCACGTCCTTGACCTAATTTGGTGTCGTTGTAGCTGTACCATGAACCACTCTTCTTGATGATGCCTAATTCAGCTCCCAAGTCGATAATTTCACCACTGCGAGAGATACCTTCACCGAACATGATGTCGAATTCGGCTTTGCGGAAAGGAGGAGCTACCTTGTTCTTTACAACTTTGACACGTAC
>OGMY01000458.1_pt1 | contig 15083 bp, 9 predicted proteins | sample 1573371 | NCBI WGS metagenome assembly OGMY01 (sample SAMEA2581879, study PRJEB24529) | metagenome | biome: Human gut stool | place: China | collected 2011 | reverse complement strand
GGGTCCCTCCGGCCTGGATATGGAGGTCGAGTCCCTTCATCTTGGGCGATACATAGCCGATGACCCGTGTGGTGCAGGCACTGTCGCGGCGGATGTCAGCATTGAGGCGAACGCCTCCCAACTCTTTGTCCCATGAGCCGAGGATGTCGGCGCGTCCTAGCAGGGCATGATTGAGGGAGAAATCTTTCACATCGAGACGGGCTTCCATCACCGGGTCCTCAAGCACGTGGCGCAGGTGGACTTTTCCGCTGATGCCTCCGTCGAAGCGTACGGCATGAAACTGAATCATGTCCATGATGTAGAGCAGGTTGATGTTCTTCAAGTCTACCAGACAGGAGTCAGCTTCTGTTTTTCCCAGTCGTCCGTTGATTTTCAAGTGCTGGTCGCGGTGCTCAAACAGGAAGTCGTGTATTTCGACGCTGTCTTTTGCAATGTCTACAGTAGCCGGATGGATGTTCCAGGTGGTGTCATTCAGAATGACCTGGCTGGGCTGGATGTCCACACGGGTGTGGAGTACCCTTTTCAGACTGTCCTGACGGAAAGAAGCGATGGCGTCAATCTTTCCGCTATAGGTGAGCTGTGTGTTGTTGCCCCAGTAAATGGTACTGTGCAGCTTGTCGTCTTTGGCCCTCGTGATGAGGGAGAAATTGAACATGGCTCCTTTTTTCATTAAGGTGCCGGCACGTAACTGGCACTGCAGTTCGTCGGAACGGCTTTCACACAACAGGGTGCCCGATTCGTAGTATTTCCCTTTATACGTGAATTGAGGAATCGAACCGTTGATGCGCATCTGTGAGAGGCTGTCGTTAAGTTGTCCTGAGAACGTGGCCGGCATCTGCAACTCGAACGGAATGTTCAAAACCTTTGAAAGAAATTCACTGTTTTCCATGCGGAACTGGAACCGGAACTGGTTGTTCAGCTCTGCGGGTTTCTTTCTTCCTTTTTTCGGCTTCTCCTCAGGGAACAGGGATGGAAGATGCTTCCGGATCACTTTCTCCATGCTCTTCAGCAGGGTGTGGTAGGCATATTGTCCTTGTATGGTTCCGGTCAGGAACGGGGAGTCAATGCGTATTTCCTTCTGCTTGGCCTCTGAGGCAAGCTGTGTCGCATCAATCTGCAGGCGGGGAAGGAAGTAGTTCCCTTCTTCGTCGGGCGTGCGAACTGAAAGACTGTCGAGGCTGATTTTTCCCTGGACATCGTCAATGGAATGTCCTGAAAAGTCTGCCGTCAGGTTCAATGATACGTCGGTATCTTCGTATTTTTTCGTCAGCTGAAGTTTATGGGGACGAAAATCACGTACTTTTACCCGCAGGTTGAAGTCGGGTACGGCCTGTTGGGTCACGAAATTCCCGTCTACGCTGATTTTACCATTTTCATCGTCGAGTGACAGATGGCCGTTGAAACCGCCCGGCTTGAAATTTCCGTTCAGTGCGATGTGCTGGTATTGGTAGTCATTGTACTCTAAAGAAGAGATTTCTCCTTTGATATGCGATTCTGGCTGATGGTTTCGGTATTGCAGCCCGTTCAGTTCCAGGTCAAAAGAGGTTTTACCCAGTTCTTTTTTCGCCAGCAGTTTGCCAAGCTCAAAATTATGGGTGGAAACTTTTCCGGAATAACTTTTTTGCTGGGTCAGGGTGTCGGTGTGCATGGTCAGATTGGCATTAATCTGTCCCGGTTGGCTTTGCAGGGTACCGTGTGCAGTGATACGGGAAGGGTATCCCGATACATCACCCTGAAATTTAAGAAAGCCCAGACGCTGCAGGATGTCGGGTACAGGTGCAGCGGTACCTTTCAAATTATGTATGAGCCAGGAAATGGCGGTTTCGTCGGCATCAGCCTGTGTGATTTGACCAAAAAAATAAGGCGGTTGTGAAGGATTACTGTGGTCGAGCATTCCTTCTGCATGTATTTCCAGTGCTTTGTGCGGGCTGGAGAGATAGAAATTGGTACATCGAGCCTGTTTCCCTCTTCCATGAAAGGCCAGGTCGATATGTACGGAGTCCTGAAAATGCTGGAGTGCAGGGACAAAGCAGGCGATGTCGGCCGGAGTGACCGAGGCATTCAGGCGACCCATGTAGGTGGTTTGCGTATCTGAAATAAAGTCGGGTGCGGTAAGTTCTCCTGCTACAGTAAATGTGTCGATGTTTACTGTCGTGGCCGGAAGGCTCAGGTTCAGGTCATGCAAATGGATACCTTTGGGGGTAGCTGTGGCCTTCAGCGCAAATTTCTTCAGTTGAAATCCGCTTTGCTCATTGAAACTCATACGGCGGATTTGTGCGTTGAGCGAATCGGTCTGCAAGGCCTTCAAGGAGATGGTTGCCGAAAGTTCGCTGATGCCGATGTGATGAGGATTGAACCGGCGGGGTGTATTGGATTCCGACAGCACATCGTAGTGGATTTGTCCGCGACGGATAAGTACGGAATTGATACGCAGGTCGATGGATTTTTCGCTCTTTGTCGTATCTTTTGAAGCAAAAGTGTCAATCAGGAACTGGCAATTCAGGGGAGCCTTGGGGTGGGCACGGTTCAGGCGGGCATCCAGTCCGAATAGCTGTACACTGCTGATACGGATTTTTCCACGGAAGAGAGAGGGAATGTCAATCTTGACGGAAAAGCGCGAAATGCCGAGCATGTCTTTCTTCTGCCGGTCTTTTATCTGCACGTTCTGGATGACGACGCGGTTCAGAAGCCCTAAGTCTACATTGCCAATGCTGACTTCGGCCTGGGTGAGACGGGTAAGTTCACGGGCAGCATACGTACTGATGCGGTGTTGGACAGCCGGAAGGTTCAGCAGAGCAATCAGACCGAAATAGAATACCAGTGTCGAAATGACCGTGATACGTATGGCTTGTTTTATGCGCGTGGCTTTACTCATTCTTTATTTATGCAAATTACAGACAAATGTACAAATAACCCTCGAAGAAAAGGGTCTTTGAGGGTGTTATTAGTAGTTTTTAAGTTTTGGGTGATGCCCTTTTACGGTTGGTATAAATGAATTGGAAATCTATTTTTATTCATTTCCGTAGCATAAAATGTAAATATATATGGATTTTGTATGGAAAATTGGAAAAATATTCGGAAATTTGCAGCCGTTATTAATTTAGTAATGAAATTAGACTTAAACGGATAAAAATGACGCAAAAAATGAAGATTCCTTCTCCGCTGGTGTCTTTGCTGCCTGTAGCGGTATTGGTGGTATTACTTTTCTTTACGATTCGTCTGTTGGGGGCTGACGCGCTGGGCGGAGGTAGCCAGATTTGTTTGTTGCTGACTACGGCTTTGTGTGCGGCTTTGGGTATGAGCCGGTATGGGGTGAGCTTGAACATGCCATTATCAACAACATTGCGGGGGTGAGTTCGGCTTTGATTATCCTGTTGATTATCGGAGCACTTTCTGCAGCCTGGATGTTAGGGGGAGTGGTACCTACGCTGATTTACTATGGGGTACAGATTATTCATCCGAAATTTTTCCTCGTGTCGTGCTGTGTGATTTGTGCAGTGGTATCGGTCATGACAGGCAGTTCGTGGACCACCATTGCGACCATCGGTATTGCCTTGATGGGCATCGGCAAGGCACAGGGTTTTGAAGAAGGCTGGATTGCCGGAGCGATTATCTCGGGTGCATATTTCGGCGACAAGGTTTCTCCGCTTTCGGATACGACCATCCTGGCTTCCTCAGTGACAGATACGCCGCTGTTTACGCATATCCGTTACATGATGTACACCACGGTGCCTTCGGTGGTCATTTCACTGGTTATTTTTACAATAGCCGGATTTTCGCATGAGGCATCAGACAGTTCGCAGATTGCCGTGTTTACTACCGGACTGGCAGAACGTTTTCATATTACTTTCTGGGTGTTGCTGGTGCCGGTGGTGACAGGAATATTAATTGCCCGTAAGGTGTCTTCTATTATTACCTTATTCATATCCACTGCTTTGGCTGTGGTGTGCATGCTGGTTTTCCAGACAGATGTACTCCGTGAAGTGGCCGGTGACGGAGTGAGCGGAGGGGAAGCTTTATATAAAGGAGTTTTGTTAGCTTTATCAGGAAGTACGTCGTTGCAGGCTTCTACTCCTGCATTGACCGAACTGATTGCCACCCGTGGAATGGGAGGTATGATGGATACGGTATGGCTGATTCTCTGTGCCATGTGTCTGGGTGGAGCCATGACGGCCTGTGGCATGTTGGGGAGCATTACGCGTATGTTCGTACGCTTTACGCATAAGCTGGCAAGTACGGTAGCAGCAACTGTAGCTTCCGGTTTGTTCCTGAATCTGGCTACTGCCGACCAGTATATTTCGATTATTCTGACCGGAAACATGTTCAAGGATATTTATAAGAAGAACGGATACGAATCGCGCCTGTTAAGCCGAACAACGGAAGATGCCGTCACGGTGACCAGTCCGCTGATTCCCTGGAACACATGCGGAATGACGCAGGCCACGATACTGAATGTGCCTACACTGGTGTATCTGCCGTATAGTTTCTTTAACTTGCTGAGTCCGTTGATTAGTATCTTTGTGGCGTGCATCGGCTTTAAGATTGTACGCTCGGTAAAAAAGAATTAAGACACAATTTTCATTAAAACCATAATAGAATGAACCAGAAACACGTAACATTGGCTGCTTGTCTGTTGGCTTTCGGACTGACGGTACAGGCTCAGGATGGAGGCATCTCTCCGGATATGTTGAAAAAAATTCAGAGTAGTTATCAGAATACGGCTGCCGACAAGGCATTGAGGAATGCCATGGGAGGTACCAGCATCAAGGAACTGGCATTGAACCAGGAAAATCAGAAGGCGCTGAATACGAATTTCTCCATTAAGGTGGAATCAAAAGGCATCACCGACCAGCAGTCGTCTGGCCGTTGCTGGCTGTTTACGGGACTGAACGTGATGCGTGCCAAGGCCATTGCACGCTATGACTTGCCAGGACTGGAGTTCTCGCAGGTATATTCTTTCTTCTGGGACCAGCTGGAAAAATCCAATCTGTTCTTGCAGGGAGTTATTGAAACGGCTGGTAAACCGATGAACGACCAGACAGTGGAATGGTTGTTCAAGCATCCACTGAGCGACGGAGGTACCTTTACGGGAGTAGCCGACATCGTGTCGAAATACGGTCTCGTGCCTAAAGAAGCTATGCCGGAAACATACAGCAGTGAACACACCTCGTACATGTCTTCTTTGATTGGCTTGAAGCTGAAGGAATTCGGACTGGAACTGAGAGAAATGTCTGCTAAAGGAGAGAAGGCTGCAACGATTGAAAGCCGTAAGGAAGAGATGCTGAGCACGGTGTATCGTATGCTGGTGCTGACTTTGGGAGTGCCACCGACTGAGTTCGACTATGTACGTAAGGACAGCAAAGGGAATGTGGTGGCTACAGAGCATCACACACCGATGTCGTTCCTGGAAAAATACGGTGATACGAACCTGCTGACTAATTATGTGATGGTGATGAACGATCCTTCACGTGAATATTACAAGTGTTACGAAATTGCATACGACCGTCACCGTTACGATGGAAAGAACTGGACGTATGTGAATCTGCCAGTAGAGGAAATCAAGGAAATGGCCATTGCGTCATTGAAGGACAGCACACGGATGTATTTCTCGAGTGACGTGACACAGCTGGACAGCAAGCGTGGGCTGCTGGATGTAAACAATTATGATTTCGGTTCGTTGATGGGCACGACTTTCGGAATGGATAAGAAAGAACGTATCCAGACGTTTGCCAGCATGTCGGCACATGCCATGACGCTGATGGCGGTAGATTTGGACGCGAATGGAAAACCGAAGAAATGGATGGTGGAAAACAGCTGGGGAGCTGCATCGGGCTATCAGGGACACCTGATTATGACGGATGAATGGTTCAATGAGTATATGTTCCGTCTGGTGCTGGAAACGAAATATGTACCGAAGAAGGTGCTGGACATCTTCAAGCAGAAGCCGATACAACTTCCGGCATGGGATCCGATGTTTGCGGAAGAAAAATGATGACCGGGCAGAAATAACATGGCTCAGGGCTTGCTTTATCGGTAGAAATATCTTTTCTTTGTGAAAAGAAGGAACTGATTATACGGGGCGTGGAGGTTTGGGTATCTTCACGCCCTTTTGACCTTAAATAAGTATGCTATGGATAAAATGCAGCCAATATCTCAGGCTTTGTACAGCTTGTTGTTCTTAGGGTGTATGGGAGCCGGATTCCCGCTTTATGTACAAGGACAGAATGTAGACGAATTGCCTCCCGATTCAATTTATAACATCGGTTATGCTCGTGGTAGTTTGAAGAATATTTCCGGTTCGGTGGAACAGATTACGGAAAAACAGATGAACCGTGAGCTGATAACCAATCCGCTGGAAGCCATTCAAGGACGTGTGCCGGGACTTACCATCTTGAAGAGTAACAATGGAATGGCGGCGCTGGAGTCGGTCCGCTTGCGTGGTACGACTTCGCTGACCAGTGGAAATGACCCGCTGATTATCGTGGACGGGGTATTGGGTGATTTGACGATGCTGACCTCGGTATATCCCACCGATATAGAGTCTTTTACGATTTTGAAGGATGCGTCGGAAACGGCGCAGTATGGTTCACGTGGAGCGTCGGGAGTCATTAATATTGTCACCAAGAAAGGCCGGGCAGGGAAGACACGCGTGAACTACAACGGTAGTTTTGGTGTGTCGCATGCTTATCGCCGGTTGGATATGCTTTCGGGAGCAGAGTATCGCAAGCTGGCGGCTGAACGAGGATGGAGTATCCTGGATAAGGGATATGACACGGATTTCCAGAAAGCCATTGAACAGACGGGTTTGCAGCAGAATCATAACATTGCGTTTTATGGGGGTGGTGAGGCTTCCAATTACAGGGTGTCGTTAGGCTTTCAGAACCGTGAGGGAGTGATTCAGAATGAGGGCATGAAACTGTTTACGGCCAATATGAATATGTCGCAGAAGATGCTTGACGGACTGATTGACTGTGAATTGGGGTTATTTGGTTCGATGAAGCGAGACCGTACGCTGTTTGATTTGCAGAAAACTTTTTATTCGGCAGCCGCTTTTAATCCTACTTTTCCTGATTTCCCGGATCCGGAAACCGGGAGCTGGGACCAGATTACGACGGCCAGTCAGATTACAAATCCATTGGCCTGGATGGATGTAGACAACCGCGAGGAGACTTCTTATTTCAGTTCGCACGCCCGCCTGACTTTTAATTTGCTGAAGGATTTGAAGATGGTGCTATTGGGTTCTTATACCTATAGCACAACAGAAAACGCCCAGTTTCTGCCAACAACGGTATGGGCCAACGGACAGGCTTACCGGGGAAACCGGAAGTCGGAAGCCTTATTAGGAAACCTGATGCTGACGTATCAGAAGCAGTTGGGGGCTCACTTTCTGGATGTGCTGGCTTTAGGGGAGGTAGAGAAGAATCGTTTTCACGGTTTTTACACGACTACGACTAATTTTTCTTCCAATGAGTTGGGGTATCATAGCTTGCAGGGTGGAGCATTGCGTCCTTGGGAAGGTACCGGTTCCTATTATGAAGAGCCGCATCTGGTGTCGTTTCTGGGACGTGTGAATTATACGTACGATGACCGTTACGTGCTGACGGTGAACTTGCGTACGGATGCATCTTCCAAATTTGGACGGAATCATAAATGGGGCGTATTCCCTTCTGTTTCTGCAGCGTGGAATATAACCCGTGAGAAGTTTATGAGACGTTTTCACCTGATTGATAACCTGAAGCTGCGATTGGGATACGGATTGGCAGGAAATCAGGGAGGGATTGATTCGTATACTACCATGGCACTAGTGCGTCCTAACGGGGTAACTCCGGTGGGAAACTCGCCTTTGGTGACGTATGAGAGCCTGAAAAACGTCAATCCGGATTTGAAATGGGAAGTCAAGTCGACTTTCAATGCGGGGGTGGACATGGGATTTTACGGGAACCGCTTGTTGCTGTCGGTGAACTATTATCTCTCCAAAACAAGGGATATGCTGTATATGTATGATGTCAGTGTACCTCCGTTTGCTTATAACAAACTTTTGGCTAATCTGGGATCCATGCGGAATAGTGGAACGGAACTCTCCATCGGTATCACACCCTTGCGAACCAAGGACATGGAGCTGAATATCAACGCAAACGTAACTTTCCAGCGGAACAAATTGCTGTCGCTGAGCGGTATGTATGAAGGAGAATATATCAGTGCGGCGCAATATACGGCTTTGGCCGGACTGAATGGTGCGGGACTGCACGGCGGATACAATAATATCGTGTATCAGATTGTAGGACAGCCGTTGGGCGTTTTCTATCTGCCGCATTGTGAAGGACTGGTTTCGGACGGGAACGGAGGATATACCTATAAGATTGCTGACTTGAATGGAGGAGGCGTGAACTTGGAGGAAGGAGAAGACCGTTATGTAGCCGGACAGGCTACTCCCAAGACCTTGTTAGGTTCCAACATCAGCTTCCGTTACAAGCGTTTTGATGTGTCGTTGCAGATAAACGGAGCATTCGGGCATAAAATTTATAATGGCACGGCACTGAGTTACATGAACATGAACAGCTTGCCGGATTACAATGTGTTGGCTGAGGCTCCGGCACGGAATATACATGACCTGACGGCAACGGATTACTGGCTGGAAAGTGGCAATTATGTGAACTTTGATTACCTGACTGTGGGTTGGAACGTACCTATCAAAAAACAGCGTTTCTTGCACGGGGCACGCTTGGCACTGACCATTAATAACCTGGGCACAATATCCGGCTATTCGGGGCTGACTCCGCTGATTAATTCTACCTTGGTGGACAATACTTTCGGGGTGGACGACAAACGTACTTATCCTCTTTCAAGAACTTATATGATTAGTTTAGGTCTTAACTTTTAATCTGCTTATTATGAAAAGAATATACTCAATATTATTTGCTTCGTTTTTTCTGCTGTTATGGACTTCTTGCAGCAGTTATCTGGAAGAAAATCCGAAGGACCGTTTGGATGAAGAAACGGCTTATTCTACCTTGTCTGACGTGCAGAAAAATGGGGTGCTTTCGTTGTATAATTACGTGGGTGGATATGTCGACAGTCAGGGCCTTCAGGGAACAGGCCGAGGTATCTATGATTTGAATACGTTTACTACTGATGAGGCTATCATGCCCACACGTGGAGGAGACTGGTATGATGGTGGATTCTGGCAGGGATTGTACTTGCATCGCTGGGGAGTGAACAATGAGGCGATTTATGCTACTTGGGAATACCTGTATCGTACGGTGATTTTGTGTAATGGCTCTTTGGAAAGAATACAGGATTTTTCTGAAAAACATCCCGGGGAAAATGTGGCAGATTGTGTGGCTGAAGTACGGGCATTGAGAGCCATGTTTTATTATTATATCATGGATTTGTTCGGGAGCGTTCCACTGATTGAAAAGAGTGATCCGGCAGTTGAAGATATTGTTCAGGAAAAGCGTTCTAAAGTATTTAATTTCATTGTGAAAGAACTTACGGAATCCTCTTCTATTTTGAGTAAAGAGCGGAGCAATCAGCCGGGAGTGTATTACGGGCGAATGACACAGCCAGTGGTGTGGTTTTTGCTCGCTAAGTTAGCTTTGAATGCAGAAGTTTATACCGATGATGACTGGACAGACGGAAGCCGTCCGGATGGGAAATCCATCTTTTTCGAAGTGGAAGGACAACGTCTGAATGCCTGGCAAACGGTGAACTATTATTGTGAGAAGATTACGGTTGCAGGATATACCCTGGAAAAGGATTATACAGCCAACTTTGCCGTGTTCAATGAGTCCTCGGAGGAAAATATTTTTGTCATTCCCATGAGCAAGACTTTATACACCAACCAGTTTATCTACTTGTTCCGTTCGCGGCATTACAACCATGCCAAGGCGTATGGGCTGAGTGGAGAAAATGGCTCGTCGGCTACGAAAGAGGTGCTTGAGACCTTCGGCTATGATACGCCGCAGGTGGATGCCCGTTTTGATTACTGCTATTTTGCCGGGCCGGTAAAGGATTTGGAGGGAAATCAGATTCTGCTGGATGACGGGGTTACTCCATTGGTGTATGAGCCTTGGAACGTGGCACTGGATGTGTCGGGAAAGCCGTACGAGAAAACAGCCGGAGCCCGAATGAAAAAATACGAAGTCGATAAGACGGGGCTTAAGGACGGAAAACTGCTGGACAATGACATCGTGTTGTTCCGCTACGCTGACGTGCTGCTCATGCAAAGTGAGGCCAAGGTGCGGAATGGGGAAGATGGCGATGCCGAGCTGAATTTAGTGAGAAGTCGGGTAGGTATGGCTCCGAGAACTGCTACATTGAAAAATTTGCTGGATGAGCGAATGATGGAGCTGGCCTGGGAGGGCTGGAGACGGCAGGATATGATTCGTTTCGGCGTTTTTACCCGTTCGTACAGCTGTCGTCCGCAGCTTCCGGGAGAGGAAAACGGCTATACTACTGTCTTCCCGATTCCGGAAAAAGTGATTGACATGAACCCTCAGCTGCACCAGCACAAGGGATATTAAGTGTATTTTTGCTCTCTCTATATGGCAGAATAGCCATTTTGTCATAGTGATTTACTATTTGCCTTTCGATATAAAGAAATATTTCTCTAATTCGATGGGCAAATATTCTTTTTTCACCTCTTTTTTATTTAATTTTGCACGCAAAATACAAAACCATTTTTTATAACCTAACATGGCAAATTTAATTAAGTTGCGTAAAGGCTTGGACATAAACCTGAAAGGTAAGGCGGCTGCGGAAGTGGTGGCTGTGAAAGAGCCGGGATTCTATACTCTGTGTCCCGATGATTTTACAGGCGTGACTCCGAAAGTGGTCGTGAAGGAACAGGAATATGTGATGGCCGGAGGACCCTTGTTTGTAGACAAGAATCATCCAGAAGTGAAATTTGTTTCGCCGGTAAGCGGCGTAGTGACAAGCGTGGAACGTGGGGCAAGACGCAAGGTGATGAGCATCACCGTGCAGGCTGCTACGGAACAGGACTTTGAAGAATTCGGCAAGAAGAGCGTGGCTGCGCTTGACGGGGCTGCTGTAAAGGAAATGCTGCTGAATGCCGGTTTGTTCGCGTTTATCCGTCAGCGTCCGTATGACGTAGTAGCTGATCCGACTGTGGCACCTCGTGCTATCTTCGTTTCTGCATTCGACACAAACCCGCTGGCTCCAGAATTCGAACTGGCGCTTTCAGGCGAAGAAGCAAACTTCCAGACTGGATTGGATGCATTGGCTAAGATGGCCAAGACATACCTGAGTATCAGTGTAAATCAGAAATCACCGGCTTTGACGCAGGCGAAGAACGTGGAAGTAACTGTATTTGACGGACCGCATCCTGCAGGTAACGTTGGTGTACAGATTAACCACATCGCTCCTGTAAACAAGGGTGAAACAGTATGGACTATCGATCCGCAGGCTGTTATCTTCATCGGCCGTCTGTTCAATACGGGTCATGTAGACTTTACCCGCACGGTAGCAGTGACTGGTTCGGAAGTGCTCAAGCCTGCCTACGTGAAACTGAAAGTAGGTGCACTGCTGACAGGTGTGTTTGAAAACAACGTGACAAAAGACAAGGCTTTGCGTTACATCAGCGGTAACGTGCTCACTGGTAAGCAGATTTCTGCGAACGGTTATCTGGGAGCTTTTCACAGCCAGGTGACTGTGATTCCGGAAGGAAATGACGTGCACGAAATGCTGGGTTGGATTATGCCGCGTTTCAATGACTTCAGTACCAGCCGTTCTTATTTCAGCTGGATGATGTGTAAAAAGAAAGAGTATGTGTTGGATGCCCGTGTGAAGGGTGGGGAACGCCACATGATCATGTCAAATGAATACGACCATGTACTTCCGATGGACATTCTGCCGGAATACCTGATTAAAGCCATCATTGCAGGAGATATTGACCGGATGGAGGCATTGGGTATTTATGAGGTAGCTCCGGAAGACTTTGCCTTGTGTGAATTTGTCTGCTCTTCAAAGATGGAACTGCAGCGTATTGTTCGCGACGGACTCGACATGCTCCGCCGTGAAATGTGTTAATGCTAACTAAAACGATTATTAATAAATGAACGCGTTAAGAAATTATCTCGATAAGATAAAGCCTAACTTTGAAGAGGGAGGCAAATTTCATGCTTTTCGTTCTGTGTTCGACGGGTTTGAAACATTCCTGTTTGTTCCGAACACTACTTCGAAGACAGGTACGCACATCCACGATGCGATAGACAGCAAACGTATCATGTCGTTCGTGGTGATTGCGCTGATACCGGCCTTGTTGTTCGGTATGTATAATGTAGGTTACCAGCATTTCCATGCTACCAATGTAGAAGGAAGCTTCTGGGAAATGTTCGGCTATGGTTTCCTGGCTGTACTGCCGAAAATCATTGTATCCTACGTGGTAGGTCTGGGTATCGAATTTGTGGTAGCCCAGTGGAAGAAGGAAGAAATTCAGGAAGGTTTCCTGGTTTCAGGTATGCTGATTCCGATGATTGTGCCGGTTGACTGTCCGTTGTGGATGCTGGCTGTAGCTACTGCTTTCTCTGTAATTTTTGCAAAGGAAGTATTCGGTGGTACAGGTATGAACATCTTTAACCCTGCATTGATTACTCGTGCATTCTTGTTCTTTGCTTATCCGACCAAAATGTCTGGTGATACTGTATGGGTATCCAGCGACAGCATCTTTGGCTTGGGAAGCAATGTAGACGGTCTGACTGCTGCTACAGCACTGGGACAGGCTTCTACTGCAACTGATGCGATGGGATATCCTGCTTTCTCTTGGGATATGGTAACTGGTCTGATTCCGGGTTCTATCGGTGAAACCAGCGTAATTGCCATTGCGATTGGTGCGGTTATTCTGTTGTGGTCAGGTGTGGCAAGCTGGAAGACAATGTTGTCAGTATTTGTAGGTGGTGCGGTAATGGGATGGATTTTCAATACCATCGGTCCGGACACTGCAATGGCTAAGATGCCTTGGTTTGAACACTTGTGCTTGGGTGGTTTCTGCTTCGGTGCCGTATTTATGGCTACAGACCCTGTAACTTCTTCACGTACAGAAAACGGTAAGTTTGTATATGGTTTCCTGATTGGTGCCATGGCAATCATTATCCGTGTATTGAATCCGGGTTATCCTGAAGGTATGATGTTGGCTATCCTGCTGATGAACATCTTCGCTCCGCTGATTGACTACGTAGTAGTTCAGAATAACATTTCTCGCCGTGCAAAACGTGCTATGTCTAACAAATAAAAACCGAAAATACAATGAATACTAATAGTAACTCTTATACTATCATTTATGCTTCGGTAATGGTTGTTATCGTAGCATTCTTGCTGGCTTTCGTGAACTCTTCTTTGCGCGACTTGCAGGGAAAGAACGTAGAGCTGGATACAAAGAAGCAGATTCTTTCTTCACTGGGCATCAAAGGTGTGCAGGATGCAGAAGCTGAATTTGCTAAAGTGGTGAAATCGGATATGGTGGTAGCTGAAGACGGTACACTGACTCCGTATGAAGGCGCTTTCGTGACTTCTTACGAAAAAGATTTCAAGGAAAACGGTCGTGCTCACATCTTCGTATGTGAAATCGAAGGACAGACTAAATATGTAATTCCGGTATACGGTGCCGGTCTTTGGGGTGCTATCTGGGGATATGTTGCCTTGAACGAAGACAAGAACACAGTATACGGAACTTACTTCTCTCATGCGTCTGAAACTCCGGGTCTGGGAGCAGAAATTGCAGGAGATCATTTCCAGAGTGAATTTAAGGACAAGCATGTAATGGACGGTGAAGCCGTTGCACTGGGAGTTGTAAAGAACGGAAAAGTTGAAAATCCGGAATTCCAGGTAGACGGTATCTCTGGTGGTACAATCACTTCAGTTGGTGTAGATGCCATGTTGAAAGGATGTATGACACATTACGCTAAATTTTTAACATCTAAAGAATAAGGAGGAGAACGAAAATGGGAAGTTTATTTTCAGCTAAAAACAGAGAAGTATTTTCTACTCCTATAGGCATGAACAACCCGGTAACCGTACAGGTGTTGGGTATCTGTTCTGCACTGGCTGTAACCTCCAAACTGGAGCCGGCCATCGTGATGGGTCTTTCTGTAACCATTATTACTGCTTTTTCTAACGTAGTGATTTCTTTGTTGCGTAAGACAGTGCCTAACCGTATTCGTATCATCGTACAGCTGGTAGTTGTAGCTGCTTTGGTAACTATCGTAAGTGAGTTGCTGAAAGCTTTTGCCTACGACGTGAGCGTACAGTTGTCTGTATACGTAGGTTTGATCATTACCAACTGTATCCTGATGGGACGTCTGGAAGCATTTGCTATGTCAAACGGTCCGTGGGAATCATGCCTTGATGGTATTGGTAACGGTCTGGGTTATGCCAAGATTCTGGTAATCGTTGCATTCTTCCGTGAATTGCTGGGTTCAGGAACACTGTTGGGCTTCAACATCCTGAACTATGAGGCTGTAAAGAATGCCGGTTATGTAAACAACGGTTTGATGTTGATGCCGCCGATGGCTTTGATCATCGTAGCTTGCCTGATCTGGTATCAGCGTGCAAAACACAAAGAGTTGCAAGAAAAAGAATAATTATTAACCAACAACGGAAATTAAAAATCCAGAATTATGGAACATTTTTTTAGTTTATTGGTCCGCTCAATCTTTGTGGACAATATGATATTTGCGTTCTTCCTGGGTATGTGTTCATACCTGGCGGTATCGAAGAACGTGAAGACTGCCCTCGGTCTGGGTATCGCCGTAACTTTCGTGCTGGTGGTTACCTTGCCGGTGAACTACCTTCTGCAGACGAAGGTACTGGCTGCCGACGGCATTCTGGGAATTGACCTGAGCTTCCTGAGCTTCATTCTTTTCATTGCCGTAATTGCGGCTATCGTTCAGCTGGTAGAAATGATTGTAGAACGCTTCAGTCCTTCACTGTATGCGTCACTGGGTATCTTCCTGCCGTTGATTGCTGTAAACTGTGCCATCATGGGTGCTTCTCTGTTCATGCAGCAGCGTATCACTCTGAGCCCGTCTGATGCTAAATACATCGGCGATATCTGGGATTCTATCTCT
>OGMY01000452.1_pt1 | contig 15408 bp, 10 predicted proteins | sample 1573371 | NCBI WGS metagenome assembly OGMY01 (sample SAMEA2581879, study PRJEB24529) | metagenome | biome: Human gut stool | place: China | collected 2011 | reverse complement strand
CATATCGTATGGATAATACGGCAACCCTTTCAGGCTGCTATCATCCAGCCCCAAAACCTTGACCAATGCACCGCTCTCAAAACACCAATATCCGTCATGTATTAGACCATATTTGTGGTCGTCATGCCAAGCGCAATCGGAATGTCCACGATACCATTCCCTTTTGAGATACTTTTCCAATCGCTTTGTCGCCTGTGTCTTGTTTGTTTTAGCCAAATCCGACACTTCCAAGATTGCCCGATAAGGCATAGCGTCAAACACGCAATCCGCCATTTCCTTCCGTTCCGGGAAACAGTAATTCAGCAATACATCATAAACACGATCTTTAACTTCTTTCATGTCTATAAGTACACGGAGTTTGTGAATGACATTATTATCATACTCCAACATGATACCTATTGAAAGCAGCCATAACATCTGAACATAATAGCCATACGGAGTCCAACATTTTTCTAAAACATTGATTGTCGAAATATAATTGGATTTTATAAATTCTAAATTCTCCCCCATAGAATACATCGTTACGATAGTATAAACTCTACAATCAAATAAACGTCCATACAAATCAGGACTAATCTCATCTCCCTCTTTTTCTGATTGTTCTATCATACTATTAAGTTTTTCTATTCGACAATAATACTTAGCCAATTGCTTTATATACTGTTCTTCCGTAAAAAGTTTATCTCTTAATTCCATATATGGTACACTGCTTTTTGATGTTAATATTATTTGTAAAAACACTTGTTTGGTATCTTCTATTTTGATAACTGACACCTGACAGGTGTGTTTCCTAATCTCTAATAGCTACACCCTACAAATCATCCAGCGTATCAAGTGAATTGGGTATGCTTGACTTGAGGGCATTCGTTACATGAAGATAAATATTCGTCATCTTTAATATTGTTGTATCCCAGCAAATTTTGCCCATGATGCGTACCAGTATCCGTTCACTGACAACGCCTTGTGAGGTGAGATTCAGTAGTTTCAGATAGTCTTCCGGTAACATGTATGTCTGTTGTGAATTGGGATGCTGCACGTACATCCGGCTGTAATCTATGTAGGCGTAGGGAGAAGAGCGGTCGGAGAAATCCGGTAGTTTAAAGGCGGTAACTGTTATGTAGGCGGAAGCGTTGTCCGCCATTTGTATGCTGCTCTCCCGGGAAAGTAGTAGGGCAATTGCCGGATTATTTGCATACTTTATCCGTATGTAGCGTTCACCGTTCACTTTTTCTCTGTACAGGACGATGCTTGACCGTTGCTTCTGTATCTTGTCCATATCTTTGGCGGTTGCTTTATACCTCAAAGATAAAGCAAAGTATTGAAATCTGAACGGTTGTTCAGAAAATATTTTTATCGAAATATTTTAAATATTGCTAAAAGAAGTCAGGCTTTCAGGAGCGAGTATAGATAATCTAATTTCTCCTTCAATTCGTCTACATCCAGACCATTCAGGAACGATTGCTCGTAGGACATGCCCAGGAATATTTGACGGAACAACGAGGCGGTCTTTTTCACATCCGTATCTTGCTTTATTTCACCGCTCTCTTTTGCCTTCTGTATGACCGCCTTCCATAGTTCGTGTTCCTTGCGGAATATTTCTTCCATTTTTTCACGGGCTCCGGGATAATACATCCTCACTTGGGAAAGGAAATGGAAATAATAGAAGTTGGGACAGCATTCATTATCATCTGCACAGCATTGTACCTGTTTGATGATATGGTTCATGACTGCAATCACTCCAGCCACATACTGTTCTATAAATTCAGCCAGTGTTTCCGTCGGCCCGGCAAACTTGTTGGCCGGTGTCTGCATCTGTATGACATACTTGTCTGCTACCGCCATAAACAAGTCGAGTTTATGAGGAAAATAATATACTACGCCCGTCTTTACCACCCCGCAGGCTTTCGCTAGCGTGCTGATACTCGCTTTCTCGTAGTTCATCCTCAAAAACACCTTGAATGCCTTGTCTATCACTTCTTCCCGGTTGGTAATCATATCGGATTATCCTCTTTTATGTTTCTTTTTGCGAAGGTGTGCTTTTTATTTTGAAGTTTTTACGTTAGTTCGTTTACATCAAAGCCGTCAAATCGCAGTATATACAAAAGAAAAAAGCAGTTATCTTTTTAGATAACTGCTTGATTTTCAAGTGATCCGCTTGGGGCTCGAACCCAAGACCCCAACATTAAAAGTGTTGTGCTCTACCTGCTGAGCTAGCGAATCAATCCTTATTGCTGTTAAGCGAGTGCAAAGATAGATACTTTTTTGAAAGTTGCAAAAGATTTTCGCTTTTTTTCTTATCTTTGTACCGAAATTTCGTGTGCAGGAGTCTCACACTTCATCTCGAACATTATATTTTATACTTTATATTTTATACTTAACTCACATGGCAACAGTAGACGATAAGAAAATTATCTTTTCTATGGTAGGGCTGAACAAGACCATTCAGCAGAACAATAAGCAGGTGTTGAAGAACATCTACCTTTCGTTCTTCTACGGAGCGAAAATCGGTATCATCGGTTTGAACGGTTCGGGTAAATCGACCTTGCTGAAGATTATCGCCGGCTTGGACAAATCCTATCAGGGCGAAGTGGTGTTCTCGCCCGGATATTCGGTAGGATATTTGGCTCAGGAGCCTTACCTCGATCCCGCGAAGACAGTGAAAGAAGTGGTGATGGAAGGCGTACAGCCCATTGTAGATGCGCTGGCAGAGTACGAGGAAATCAATCAGAAGTTCGGACTGCCCGAATACTACGAAGATCAGGACAAGATGGACAAGCTCTTCACCCGTCAGGCGGAGCTGCAGGACATCATCGACGCTACCGATGCCTGGAATCTCGACAGTAAGCTGGAGCGTGCGATGGATGCGCTTCGTTGTCCACCCGAAGACCAGTCGGTAGAACATCTCTCCGGTGGTGAACGCCGTCGTGTGGCACTCTGTCGTCTGTTGCTTCAAAAGCCCGACATACTGCTCCTCGATGAGCCTACCAACCACCTTGATGCCGAATCCATCGACTGGCTGGAGCAGCACTTGCAGCAGTATGAAGGTACGGTAATTGCTGTAACTCACGACCGGTACTTCCTCGACCATGTGGCAGGCTGGATACTCGAACTCGATCGTGGCGAAGGTATTCCCTGGAAAGGCAACTACTCCAGCTGGCTCGAACAAAAGACCAAGCGCATGGAGCAGGAAGAAAAGACTGCCAGCAAACGCCGCAAGACGTTGGAACGCGAGCTAGAGTGGGTGCGTATGGCTCCCAAAGCCCGTCAGGCAAAGGGAAAAGCCCGTCTGAACTCTTATGACAAACTGCTGAACGAAGACGTGAAGGAGAAAGAAGAGAAGCTCGAAATCTTCATCCCCAACGGTCCCCGTCTGGGCAACAAGGTTATTGAAGCTAAGCATGTAGCAAAAGCTTTTGGCGACAAACTTTTGTTTGACGACCTTAACTTCATGTTGCCGCCTAACGGTATTGTAGGCATCATTGGTCCTAACGGAGCGGGTAAAACCACCCTTTTCCGCCTTATTATGGGGCTGGATACGCCCGATAGTGGCGAGTTCGAGGTAGGAGAGACCGTAAAAGTAGCCTATGTGGACCAGCAGCACAAGGATATCGATCCCAATAAGAGCGTTTATCAGGTAATTTCCGGCGGCAACGACCTCATCCGCATGGGTGGGCGCGATATCAATGCCCGTGCCTACTTGTCGCGTTTCAATTTTTCCGGCGCAGATCAGGAAAAGCTTTGCGGTGTACTTTCCGGCGGTGAGCGCAACCGTCTTCACCTGGCTCTCTGTCTCAAGGAAGAAGGCAATGTGTTGCTTCTTGACGAACCCACCAATGACATTGACGTCAATACACTGCGTGCTCTCGAAGAAGGTCTTGAGGATTTTGCCGGATGTGCTGTTGTCATCAGTCACGACCGTTGGTTCCTCGACCGTATCTGTACGCATATCCTTGCATTTGAGGGCGACTCGAATGTATTTTTCTTTGAAGGCTCCTATTCGGAGTACGAAGAAAATAAACTGAAACGTTTGGGCAAGGAAGAACCTACTCGCGTTCGTTATAGAAAGTTAATGAATGATTAGTCCGGGTTTTAAACTGAAAGTATACCTGCTTTATCTGTAATAAAAAGAAACTCTGCAAGATATTTGTGGAGTTTCTTTTTTTTAAAAAGTTTTTAGAATGCTTTATTAGGCTGAAAAAATGTAGTGCAATCGTAATAATTATTTGATATATAAATAGTATATTTGCAACTCAATATCATTTTAAACTTTAATTAACACTATCTATTAACAAAAAGCAGAATTATGAGAAAACATCTAATTCAATTTCTGTTGGTTGCCGTGTTGTTGGTATTTACTTCCGCAGCATGGGCTCAGACCACAGTGCATGGTCAGCTTGTCGACGCTGAAACCGGCGAACCTTTGGTAGGTGCTGCCGTTATGGTAGAGGGAACCACTCAAGGTTCCGTGACCGACATTGACGGCTATTTCAAGCAAAGCGTTGCTTCGAATGCCACATTACTTTTCAAATACATCGGTTATAAAGACCAGAAGAAAAAGATTACACAGAAAGGCGCTTCCGTAGAGTTGGGGACCATCAAGATGCAACCTGATGCAGTGATGCTGTCGGATGTGACGATTACATCGTCCGTTGCAGTGGCTCGTAAAACTCCGGTAGCGGTATCTACCGTAGACCCGGTGTTCATTGAAGAAAAACTCGGTTCGCAGGAGTTTCCCGAAATTCTGAAATCCACTCCGGGTATCTATACCACTAAAGACGGTGGTGGTTATGGTGATGCCCAAACACGTATCCGCGGTTTCAAGAGTGAGAACGTGGCTATGATGATTAACGGTGTGCCTATGAACGGTATGGAGAATCAGAAGGTGTACTGGTCCAATTGGGCCGGACTGTCCGATGTAACCCGTAGCATGCAGGTACAGCGCGGTTTGGGTGCTGCCAAAGTATCTGTTCCGGCAGTGGGCGGTTCTATTAACATCGTAACAAAGAGTACGGAAGCCAAGAGAGGTGGATTCGTATCTTACGGCATGGGTAACGACGGTTACAATAAAATCCTTTTCAGCGTATCGTCCGGTCTGTCCAAAGATGGCTGGGCATTCACGTTGCTGGGTGGTAAGACCTGGGGCGACGGATACATCCAGGGTACGGATTTCGAAGGTTACAACTGGTTTGCCAGCATCGCTAAGCGTTTCAACGACAATCACCAGTTGTCTCTTACTGCGTTCGGTGCTCCGCAGTGGCACAATCAGCGCAACAACCAGAACGGACTCACCATCAAGGAATGGCAGCGCGTGCAGAAATATATGGGTGAGAAAAGCCCTTATAGATACAACCCGACTTTCGGTTACAGAAATGGGCAGGCATACAACTCGTCCAGAAACTCCTATCATAAACCGCAGATTTCACTGAACCACTTGTGGCAGATAGACCGCAAATCAAGTTTGAGTACGGCATTGTACGTATCCATCGGTCGTGGTAACGGTTACAGCGGTTCGGGTGACGCTGCCAACCGTAGCCGTTGGTATGGTGCAAGTAACGGATTGGTGAACAATGATTTCCGCGAAGCAGACGGAACTTTCGCTTACGACGAGGTAGAAGCTCTGAATGAAACCAGCACCACTGGTTCCAAGATGATTATGGGTAAGTCTATGAACAACCACATGTGGTACGGACTGCTTTCTACTTATACTACCAAATTTGGTGAAAACTTCGACTTCTATGGCGGTATCGACTTACGCTATTACAAAGGTTTGCATCAGAATGTCATTGTAGACCTTTTCGGTGGCGACTATTTTATCGATGCTGAAAATCGTGGTAAAATTTTGGCCGAGAATAATCCGGCAGCTGCCGACCCCAATTTCAAGAACCAAAAACTGGGTGTGGGTGATGTATATTACCGCGACTACGATGGTTTTGTAATGTCCGAGGGCGCATTCGCACAGCTTGAGTACAATCGCGACAAGCTCAGCGCATTCGTTTCCGGTGGTCTTTCCAACACCGGTTATTGGCGTTACGATCGTATGTACTATAGCAAGGACAAGGCTAAATCCGATACCAAGAACTATTTGGGTGGAAACATAAAGGGTGGTGTTAACTACAATCTTAATGAAAAGAATAACGTGTTCATCAATGCTGGTTTCATCACCCGTGCTCCAATGTTCGATACCTCTTTCGTTAATTCGCAAAACTCTCATGCTCGCAACGAAGATGCCAAGAACGAAAAAATCATGTCTTTCGAAGTTGGTTACGGCTATCGTAGCGGCATATTCACAGCCAATCTTAATGCTTATTACACCCGTTGGATGGATAAGGCTTTGTATGATTCTGGCGATTTTGACTATAATGTGGATGGACAGAACATCAAGGATCGTTATACCTTGAATATGACTGGAGCCAATGCCAACCACTTGGGTGTTGAGCTTGACTTTGCAATCCGCCCGTTGAGATGGTTGGATATCAACGGTATGTTTTCTTGGGGTGACTGGCGTTGGAACGGTAATGCCAGCGGATATTATTACAATGCTGCCGGTCAGTTGATGACAGACTTCAAGGGTGGTACATTGGCTGATATGTCACAAGCTTCCAACTACAAGGCCAATATTAAAATGGATAATGTATACGTAGGCGGTTCAGCGCAGACTACGGCCGCTCTGGGCGTGAACATCCGTCCTATGAAGGGATTGCGTATTTCGGCAGACTGGAACTTCTTTGCGCGTAACTTTGCCGACTATGACATCGATGCAGGCAATGCCGGTTTCGGCGATGAAATCGTAGTGGTTAGCCCATGGGAGATTCCCTCGTACAGCACGTTCGACCTGAGTGCGGGATACTCTTTCGACTTTGGTAAGGTACGCGCTACACTGAGCGGTAACGTCAACAACCTCTTCGACCAGGAATACATCGCTGATGCCCGTGATGGCGGCAGCCACAACTGGGAGACGGCTACACGTGTACTCTACGGCTTTGGACGTACTTACTCCGTAAGACTGAAGTTCAATTTCTAAACCTTTAAGAACTACGATTATGAATAAAAAGTTTATATACAGTTTGTGTGCGGCCGCTTTTCTGATGACGGGCTGCGATTACAACGAGGACAACTTCCCTGGTTACGATGAAGGTGGGCGTCCTACTGATGTTGCCAAGATTGTTTACACGCTTACCGATGCCGACTACGATGCGATGGGCAAGGATGTGAAGAAGAACAAATACTTCTCTGCTGATGCCATGCCTGATGATTACATACCGGACTGGTTGGCCAAAACTTACCTGGGAGCGGATTTGAACTCTTCGGCAAAGATTACGTATCGTTTCAAGACGGTATACCCCAAGTATAACGATATTCCGTATCTGCAACTCACAGAAGAAGATTATACTATTATTCATGGAGAAGGGTATTATGGAGCCTATCTGAATGAGGATACAGAAAGTAAAATGTATAAGATACTGAATGAAAAGTATGCTGATGCCGAGGACGGTGCATTCTCTTTCATAGAGTATCAGTACAATAAGGATGCTAAACCGGAAAAAGTGGAAACCCCTATTGCCAAATACGATTTTGAAGATTTGACCAAGGGTGATTTGGAGAAAATATCCGGTTGGTACATCAGTGCTAAAGGTAATAAATGGACTGTAGGCGAATACAGTAAGAATAAGTATCTGCAATTTACAGCCAACAAGGCTGACGGTCCTGCGGAAGCTTGGTTGGTAACTCCTGCCATTAAAGTAGAAGGAGCCGACAAGAAGTTTGCATGGGATGTTAAAGTAGGATATTGGAAACATGACGGCTTGCAAGTACTCATTTCAACCGATTTTGACGGTAAGGATGTAACTAAGGCGACTTGGGATGATGTGACAAGTAAGTTTACAATTCCTCAAGAACCTGCAAAAAACTGGGGAGACTTTGGTCAAGCAGGCATCATGAATTTGGATGATTATGCGGATAAGACTATTCATATTGCTTTCCACTATACAGGAGATCCGGAAGAAGGTAAAACTACCAGTTATCAGATTGACAATATCGTAGTGGGTAAGGACATTCCTACTGTAGTCAATACTGAACTGCGTTTTGCTTTGTATGAACGTAAAAAGAACAAGTGGGAACTCTTTAAAAACTCTGCTGAGGCACAATTTATTGCATTGGATGATTATACGAGCATGGGTACTGATGACGGACAACCGGGTAAGGACTATTCTTTCAGTTCTACCGTCAAGGCAGAAAACTACATTCCGCGTTATTTGACTAATGCCGATGAACTGCTTTACCCGATAGGCGGCGACACTTGCACCGTAATCTACCGTTATTATGCAGGTAGTGGTAAATACCAGGCCAATGCCGACCAGTACATCTACAACGACACCGTTAACGTATGGCAATACTGTGACAACATCGTTATTGAAACAAGACCTTACGCTTACAACGGTACGGAATGGTTGTATTCTCCGAGCATCCTCATCAATCTGCCCGTAGAGAAAAATAATGCTGAAGTATCTGCATTCTATCAGGCCATTACGGATTGGGTAAAAGAGAATCATTCTGAATACGTAACCTCTTATGGCAATAATGATTACTATTACGGCGGTTCGGCTTATCAGAACAACTTCGACTTCCGCGTAAGCGCATGGCAAGGACAGGGCACGTACGATGGCATGTCTTCCGATGAAATCACTGCACTGATGTGGGAGCGTCTGCCCGAAGCCTTCCCGCATGCACTGGAAGTCCTTTATGCTGATGCTGCACCAGCCGATAATGGTGTAGACGTAATTTATACGATAAACTTCGGTATATACGATGGTGGCTCTACCACTACCTATACCATACAGTATAAAGTGATTGGCAAAGGAAAGTTCGAATACGTTGAAGACTCTTTGCAGAAAGCGGCTGTATAGCATATTGCTGATATAAGCTGTCAGACAGAGATTTGAAAAGGCGCGGATTACGCGGATTTCACGAGATGTTTTTATTCGTGGAGTCGGTGTAGTCCGCGTCTCTTTTTGAGGATATGTTTGTTGCCGTTACCTTTCGGGTTAGGATTTGGATTGTGATATATCACTACTTGAGCATTGAGATAGTTCAGTAGTAAACTTTTTACGAGTACTCGGAGTGGATGATATTGTTATACAGTGAGGTGTTCTTGCTCACTCTTAGCAAATTCGGTACAAGCTGTTGCTGCGGTGGTTACAGGCTTCAAAATTTGATAACGATAAGTAAGATCAGGTAATGTTTCTGTCATGCGGGTCATTTCTTCTTTTTATTGTATTATTTATCCATAATCATGCAAATAATAGCAAAAAGTGTTATCTTTGAGCATCTTTCTTTCCGTAAGGGGAGTGAGGTGCATTTTTTCGATGCGGGTGTTTCCCAAACATGTTTTTGTAAAGCAGATAAGATACCCCCTTACATAACCCCAAAAAATAAACTAATGGATAAAAGTCCTCTATGCACCTGCCTGATAAAGCAGGATTTGGAAGAAGCCGCCGATCCTTATGAGTTTCTTGATAAAAACTACTCGATTTCCGGTATTCTCGACAATTTGGATAAACTCTCCCCAAAAGAATTGAAATGTGCTTGCTGCCTGTTCGGTGTGGCATTGCAGAAAGCCTGCAAGAAGAAAAGGCGGTGGTAGAGGATGGCATAGTATTGTTTGTTTTTATAAGAAGCATGGCGGGTCGGTTATGCGACAAATAAAATCAGGCTTAATTCTTAAAAAATGTAGCATGATTGTAATGTATTTATATATTATTTTGCTTATCTTTGCCGATGTTTTCAAAAATATAACATTTTAAGAAACTAATTAAAAACTATTATGTTAAAAGTATTAAGACTTATTTTTACGTTTATGCTGGTTCTGACGGCTGCGGGCGTAAATGCGCAGGTTACGACTTCCGCTATCAGCGGTAAGGTGACCGACGAACAGAATGAGACGGTAATCGGAGCGACGATTGTTGCCGTTCATGAGCCTTCCGGTACACAGTACGGTGCTATTACCAATGTGGATGGACGTTATACGATTCAGGGTATGCGTACGGGTGGTCCGTACAAGCTTACAGTGTCTTATGTAGGTTATCAGAGCGCAGTGTTCACCGGTATCATGTTGGAATTAGGTAACACTTATACACAAAACGTAAAACTGCACCCCAGTTCGGAATTGCTGGATGAAGTGGTTGTCGTAGCCGATGCCAAAACACAAAGCGGTGCTGCTACCAACTTCTCTGCCAACTCTATTGAAAATACTCCGACTGTAGACCGTAACATCTACGACATCGTGAAGAACAGTCCGTTGGCTATGACTTCCAAAAACGGCGGTATCACTTTCGTAGGCTCCAACAACCGTTACAACAGTTTCCAGATTGACGGTACGGTGGCCAACGACGTGTTCGGTCTTTCTGCCGGTGGCACGAACGGTGCTCAGACAGGCGCCAATCCTATTTCTATGGATGCCATTCAGGAAATTCAGGTAGTGGTGGCTCCCTACGACGTTCGCCAAAGCGGATTTACGGGCGGCGGTATCAACGCCATCACCAAGCAGGGTACGAACGAAACCCACGGTTCCGCTTACACTTATTTCAACAACCAGAATATGTATGGCAAGTATAGTGCCGTACGCGGTTATGAAAAGTCGCCGATGTCCCAGCAGTTCGACCGTACCTACGGTGGTACGTTGGGTGGTGCCATCATCAAGAACAAACTGTTCTACTTTGTCAGTGCAGAAGGTAAGAAGAACAGCTATCCCTCAAGCACTTATCCGGGATATACCACTAATTACATCACCAGCACCACTGCCAAGCTGATTGCCGACCAATACAAGAAGCTCACCGGTATAGAAGAAACTTACGGTGAACGTGATATCGAACAGAAATCTTTCGGTCTTCTGGCACGTGTGGACTGGAATATCAGCGAAAAGCATAAACTTGCCGTACGCTACCAGCACAACAACTCTTATAAAGATGTGTACGGAGCAAATTCCACCACTTACTATTTCGGCAACAGCGGTTATCGCATGAACAACAAGATGAATTCGGTAGTGGCCGAGTTGAACTCTCGTCTGGGAGATAACCTCTACAACGAGTTGCGTGCGTCGGGTACGTTTGTCCGCGACTTCCGCGATACGGAATATTCAGGTCCTTGCGTACAAATCAGCAATGTCACAGGCGGTGACGGTGAAACTAAGATTACAGCCAATATCGGTACGGAGTTCTCTTCCGGTGCCAACAAGCTGAATCAGGATGTGTATAGCTTTGAGGATAACCTCTCTTGGTACCTTGGCAACCATACACTGACTTTCGGTACTCACAACGAAATCTACAAAATCAGCAACTTGTTTATCCAGGCTTCGGAAGGTGCATGGTACTATAACTCTTTGGATTATTTCCTGCAAGACAAGCCCTACAAGTTTACTTACAAGTACAGCGACCCCGACATGACGGGTGGTAACCTGAAATATGCTCCTGTTATGAAAGCTGGCCAGTTCGGTTTCTATGCTCAGGACAAATGGGTAGTGTCAAGAGACTTCAACTTCACTTACGGTATCCGCTTCGATATTCCTCTGCTGTTCAACAAACCTACTGTGAATCCTACTTTCAACGACTTTGCAGCCGGACGTAGTATGGGTGTGCGCGTAGGCGAAACTCCGAGTGCCAAGCTGATGGTTTCACCGCGTGTGGGCTTTAGCTGGTATACCGACGAAGAACATCGCACGCTTATCCGTGGTGGTGTAGGTATCTTTACCGGTCGTGTACCGTTTGTGTGGCTCAGTAACTCGTTCAACAATACGGGTATGGAACAGAAAGGTACTACTCTCCAGCCCAAGGATGAATCGGGCAAGAACGATACCAATGAAGCTCCTTCATTGGGAGAATACAAGGATAATCCGCTGGCTGCCGCTACAGGAAGCATGAAGCAGGATATCGTGACTACCGACAAGAAGTTCAAGTATCCGCAGGTATTGCGTGCCAATCTGGCTTGGGAACAGTTCTTACCGGGTGATGTGAAGATGACTCTCGAGGGTGTTTACTCCAAGACCATGAATAATGTATTCTTCGAGAATCTTGCTCTTGTAGAAAACGGACAGGTGTATGCCGTTCCGGGTGTAGAGGCTTCCGCTTCTCCTTCTTATAAGGTACAGGCGGGTGACTATTACTCTATTATCAACCTGAAGAATACAAACAAGGGTTATAGCTATGCTCTTTCGGCCTTGCTGGAGAAACACTTCGGGTTCGGTCTTGACATGTCTGCATCTTATACTTTCGGACACTCCAAGTCTGTAAACGACGGAACTTCTTCCGTTGCCTACTCTAACTGGAAGTACAACTACTCCCGCGACACCAACAGCGGTAATGAACTGGGTTTCTCCAAGTTCGATATTCCTCACCGTGTAATGGCTCAGGTGGCTTATACTACTCCGAAATACTGGAACAACTGGATGAGCACTTCTATCTCTGTTATCTACAACGGATTCTCCGGAAACCGTTACAGCCTGACCATGAATGAAACTTCCGACTTCAACGGTGACGGACAGAAGGGTAACTCCCTGCTGTATATTCCAACTGACGAAGAGTTGGATAAGATGAAGTTCGTGGATGCTACAAACAAAAAGGGAGAAGTAACCATGACTGCCGAAGAAAGCCGCCAAGCTTTCAAACAGTGGATTGAAGGTGATGCTTATGCCAAGGATCATCGCGGACAGTATGCCGAGCGTAATTCCAACCTCACCAAGTGGGAACATGAAATCAATCTCCACCTGGCTCAGACCATCTATAATCCTAAGGGGTTGGGCAAACTGGAATTTACTTTCGACATTATCAACTTTGCCAATATGTTGAACAAGAAGTGGGGAGCAACCTATGGTTCACTCTATAACCTTTCACCGATTTCCGTTACGAAATTGACAACGGTGGACGGTCAGACCACTCCTAACTATATTTACAACAAGTCCGAAATCACCAAGAGCGATGTTTCCTCACGCTGGCATGCTCAGGTGGGTATCCGCTTGACGTTCTAAGGATATTTTTGTTCATGTTTATTTTTACGGTAGAGCTGTTCCGGGAAACCGGGGCAGCTCTATTTTTTTAAGTGTACCTTGAGCGTAAGAGGAAATACGGTATGGCAGAGTGGAGGGTGTTTGGAATCGTCTTTTAATACTTCACCGTAAATATCACCGGGTTGTGGTCACTGCATAAATCCAGATTGGGAGAGTAGTAGTCGGTGCATTCCAGCTCCGGTGAGTGGAAGGCATAGTCGATGCGTAGCATGCGCTTGCCGTAACGGTAGGTGTACATGTAGCCGTGTCCGCCTGTCTTGAAGCCGTCCTTGAGACTCTCGGAGAGCCGGTGATAGGTGTAGGATGAGGGTAGGGAGTTGAAGTCTCCGCACACCAGTACGGGGTGAGGGCTGGCAGTGGCGAGCTGACAGATGCTGTCGGTCTGGAAAGCACGTTTCACGAAGTTTTCATGCAGGGTTTCCGCTGCATCCTGTACGGCTTGCGCTTCACGGCGTGTATTGTCGGTGGCAAGTTCGCGTTCCCATTTTTTACGGTTCTGGCTGACGCTGGTAGTTTGCAGGTGGTTGTTCAGCAAGCGGATGGTATCTGTATTCAGAATAATGTCGCACAGCATGCTGCAATTGGCGCTGTGAGGGTAGGTGATGAAACGTCCGCCGATAAGCGGGTAGCGGCTGAATACGGCGATGGGGAGGATGCCGCGGATGGAGTCGTCTGCGGGGATAATGGCATATTGCCAGTGAGAAAGGGCACGACGCAGACTGTCTGCCGTGAAGTGTTTGTTTTCGCCGAATTCCTGAAAGCAGAGTACATCGGCGTGTTGTTGCTGCATATACTTGGCAATCTGCTTGCAGGAGTAGCCGGTAATTTCGTTTCCGAAGTTATGGACGTTGTAGGTGGCTACGGTGAGGTAACCGCTGTTTTCGCCTTGTCGGTTCGGTGCCGGTGCGGTGGCGGGTACTTCCTGAGGAGAACTGAAACGGATAACAGCTGTGAGGTATTCCCAGTTGAAGAAGAAAGCTGCCAGCGTGACGAACGCCCATTTCCTGCGTGCCAATGCCCAGCAGAGGGCAACAATCAGGCAGGATACCAGCAGTACCGGTACGGCAAGTCCCAGCAAGGGCATGATGGTGGAATTTTCCGGATGGTAATGCCCGGAACGGGATGCGATGATGGTGACAACAGCCAGTGCAAATGTGGTAGCTATCAGTATCAGATGAAACAGACCTTTGACGGCGGTTTTTCCCATGATTAACGCGGGTGTGTTTTATAAGGGTGTGACGAAACTCCCGGCTACAAGCTTGCCGGAGCTTTCGTCACACCCTTTTGCTGGTTATTTTATTACTGAATTAATCGGCTTTCCGTCCAAGAAAGCTTTTATATTATCCAGCATGATTTGCATGAGGCGTTCGCGTGCGGCGGCGCTTGCCCAGGCTATGTGCGGGGTGATGTAGCAGTTTCGGGCGGTGAGCAGCGGGTTGTCGGCACGGGGCGGTTCCTGCGAAAGCACATCCAGTCCGGCGGCAAAGATGGTGCCGTTGTTCAGTGCATCGGCAAGGTCTTGCTCGTTGACCAGCGGACCGCGTCCGGTGTTGATGAGGATGGCGTTGGGCTTCATCTGTTTCAAGCGGGCGGCATTGACCAGTTCACGGGTGGAGTCGGTGAGGGGGCAGTGCAGGCTGATGATGTCGCAGTTGGCAAAAAGTTCGTCGAGCTCCGTTTTCTTGATTTCGGGAGGAAGCTGGAAAGGCGATTTGGATGTGTATGCATGTACTTCCATGCCGAAGCCGATGGCGATGCGGGCGGTGTTGTAGCCGGTTTGCCCAAGACCGATGATACCGATTTTCTTGCCACTCAGTTCGATGAGCGGAGTGTCCCAGAAGCAGAAATCGGGGCTGTTGGTCCAACGGCCTTTGTGTATCTCGTCGGTGTAGTGCTGCACCCGTTGGGTGATGTTGAGGATGTGGGCAAAAACCATTTGCGCAACGGACGGGGTACTGTATGCCGGGATGTTGGTGACCGTGATACCCCGTTCTTTGGCAGCGGCGGTATCAATGATGTTGTATCCGGTGGCAAGTACGCCGATGTATTTCTGGGGCAGGGCTGCGATGGTTGTTGCATCGAGCACTACTTTGTTCGTCAGCAGGATGTCTGCTCCGGCAGCACGTTCAAGCACTTCGGCAGGGGCGGTACGGTCGTAAACGATACATTCGCCCAGGCTCTTCAGTTCGTCCCAGGAGAGGTCTCCGGGGTTGGCGGCATAGCCGTCGAGGACTACTATTTTCATAAGTGTTATTATAAGTTGTTTCTAATGTTGTTCTGCAGAATTTCCATTTCTAAAATCTTTCCTTTCCCCACAGGGCCTGCATCCTTTCTTTATGCTTTTGTTCGGCGGC
>OGMY01000437.1_pt1 | contig 15726 bp, 7 predicted proteins | sample 1573371 | NCBI WGS metagenome assembly OGMY01 (sample SAMEA2581879, study PRJEB24529) | metagenome | biome: Human gut stool | place: China | collected 2011 | reverse complement strand
TGTAAGGCTTTCAGCCTAACCGATAAATTCTCATTTAACTGCAAAATTCCCATTTTAACCGATAAATTCCCATTTAACGAATGAAATATATAAATAAAGAATTATGAATAAAAGACCATTTATCATCTTATCAGCTTTTCTGTTGCTATTTTCCTTGATAGAAAAAGGGCAGGCTACAGAAACTTACCGTCCCGAGACATCGGTTGCCGGATTCATCCAGCTTCCCGGTAGCGGGCGACAAGTCTATAATTTCAATCCGGGATGGCGCTTTTTCAGAGGCGATGTCCGGGGAGCAGAAGCGGTAAACTTCGATGACCGTTCCTGGAATGTCGTTTCCACCCCTCATACCGTAGAGTTGATGCCGGCCGAAGGAAGCGGATGCCGCAATTATCAAGGACCGGCTTGGTACCGTAAGCACTTTGTCCTCCCCGCTGAAACAAAAGGGCAACGGGTAGTGCTTCATTTTGAAGCAGCTATGGGCAAACAGATCCTTTATCTGAATGGTAAACGCATCCAGGAACATCTGGGAGGTTATCTACCTTTTACTTTAGACTTGACCGCCAATGGTGTACAGGCTGGAGACTCCTGTCTGCTCGCTGTTTTCACGGACAACAGTGATGACAAATCCTATCCTCCCGGAAAACGTCAATACACATTAGACTTTGCTTATCATGGTGGCATTTATCGTGATGTATGGATGATTGCCAAATCTCCGGTAGCTATTACTGACGCTATTGATTCACAAACCGTTGGCGGTGGAGGTGTATTCGTTCATTTTGATAAGATCAGTGAAAAGAGTGCGCAGGTATATGTAAACACCGAAGTTCAGAATGACGACGTTCGTTCCGAGTCAGTCACTGTAGAAACGACTTTGACAGATGCGGATGGAAAAGTAATCAAACGCAGTTCAGGAAAACTTTCTTTAAAGCCGGGAGAGAAAAAATCCATCCGTCAACAGATGGAAGTAAAGAATCCTACTCTTTGGTCACCGGACACACCTTATTTATATAGGGTACAATCACGTATTAAAAAAGGAAATAAATCCATTGACGGAGGCATTACCCGTGTCGGTATTCGTCTGGCAGAATTCCGTGGTAAAGACGGATTCTGGCTGAATGGCAAACCTTTCGGACAACTGGTAGGAGCCAATCGCCATCAGGATTTTGCATACGTAGGCAATGCTTTGCCGAACTCACAGCAATGGCGTGACGCCAAACGTCTGCGTGATGCCGGATGTACCATTATTAGGGTAGCCCATTATCCGCAAGATCCTGCCTTTATGGATGCCTGTGACGAGCTCGGCCTGTTCGTGATTGTCGCTACTCCGGGATGGCAGTACTGGAACAAAGATCCGAAATTCGGGGAGTTGGTTCATCAGAATACCCGCGAAATGATTCGTCGTGACCGTAATCACCCTTCCGTACTGATGTGGGAACCCATCTTGAATGAAACCCGCTATCCGCTCGATTTTGCCTTGAAAGCTCTTGAGATTACCAAAGAAGAATATCCCTATCCGGGACGTCCGGTAGCTGCTGCCGATGTCCATTCGGCCGGAGTGAAAGAGCATTATGACGTTGTTTATGGCTGGCCGGGTGATGATGAAAAGGAAGACAAGCCGGAGCAATGTATCTTTACCCGTGAATTCGGGGAGAATGTAGACGACTGGTATGCTCACAACAATAATAACCGTGCCAGCCGCAGTTGGGGAGAACGCCCGTTACTGGTACAGGCTATGTCCTTGGCAAAGAGCTATGACGAGATGTACCGCACGACCGGTTTATTTATCGGTGGCGCCCAATGGCATCCGTTCGATCATCAGCGTGGTTACCATCCGGATCCTTATTGGGGCGGTATTTATGATGCTTTCCGTCAGAAGAAATATGCGTATGAAGTATTTCGCAGCCAGTCGCCGGCCAGCCTCCAACACCCATTGGCAGAATGTGGCCCGATGATATTCATTGCTCATGAAATGTCACAGTTCTCCGATAAGGACGTAGTTGTATTCACAAACTGTGATTCAGTCCGCCTTTCTATTTATGATGGAACGAAAACCTGGACGAAACCGGTGGTTCATGCCAAAGGGCACATGCCGAATGCTCCCGTTATATTCGAGAATGTCTGGGACTTTTGGGAAGCACGCGGATATAGCTATACTCAAAAAAACTGGCAAAAAGTGAACATGGTTGCCGAAGGAATCATCGACGGAAAAGTGGTATGCACTCAAAAGGAAATGCCTTCCCGACGTTCCACCAAACTACGTCTTTATGTAGATACTCAAAAAGTGAACCTGATAGCTGATGGCTCCGACTTTATCGTAGTAGTTGCTGAAGTAACCGATGATAGTGGAAATGTGCGCCGTCTGGCAAAAGAGAATATCGTTTTCACGGTAGAAGGTGAAGGAGAAATCATCGGAGATGCTACTATTGGCGCTAATCCCCGTGCGGTGGAGTTCGGCTCTGCTCCGGTATTGATTCGTTCTACCCGGAAAGCCGGAAAAATAAAGGTGAAAGCCCGCGTACAGTTTGAGGGCACTCAAGCTCCGACAGCTACTGAAATTGAACTGGAAAGCGTTCCTGCAGAATTCCCTTTCTGCTATGAGGAACAGACTTATGAAATACAAAGGACAACACCGTCCACTCTTAATGCAACCCCGGTCAAGGGATCATCTGAAGGAAAAGTACAACTGACAGAGGAAGAACGCCAACGAGTGTTGGATGAAGTAGAACGTCAACAAACTGAATTTGGAACTGAAAAATAGTACGATAAAGTGATTAGCAGGTTAGTGATTAGTGATTAGCGGGGTGACCTGCCAACTTGTTTTTTATATGTTACTAAAGCACTATTCAAAAAAAAGACTATCTTTGAGTACGTTTAATTCCAATTATAGCCATCAATGAGAAAACGGAATATTCTAATACTATTACTATCCATGATAGGCATGTATGCTTTTGCCTATCCAAATATGATTGTAGAACACTACACGGCTGAACGTGGTTTGCCTAATAATATCGTAAACTGTACATTAAAAGGACAAGACGGATTTATCTGGTTTGGTACCTGGTATGGACTATGCAGCTTTGACGGAAGTAAATTCCGTTCCTACGATAACCATGACGGCTTTTATTCCACAGATATTCCGCCGCGTAAAATTCAGCGTATCGTAGAAGATAAGAATGGTTTTCTGTGGATTAAGACTATCGACCGTAAACTCTATCTGTTCGATAAACGGCATGAGAGCTTTCATGCCGTCTACGACGATGTGAAAGAATATTCCGAGAACATTCAGATTATCAAGATTCAGACGACCGAAGACGGCGACGTATTGTTGCTGACAAAAGATAAAAGCCTTTTGCGTGCGTACACCGACAAGGAAGGTAAAATAACGATGAAACAATTGCATGATTCGCGTCCTAACGTGAACGTGTACGACATGCGTCTGAAACACAACATATTCTGCGAAACAGCCGAGTTTATCAATTGGATCGGTATGGATTATCAGATTCTGTCCCTACGGAAAGGGGAAGCGCTGAAAGACAAACCTGCCGACTTTATACAGAAAAAAGTATCTGCTAACCCGGATCAGTTTACTTGTGCCTCTTATAATTCTAAATTCTTATGGTTGGGAGACAAGAAAGGCCACATTTATAGCATTGATCCGCAAAACGGAGTGGTCAACCGTTACGAGATACCGGAAATCAAACAGCCGGTTTCTAATTTGCTGGTAACGGAATCCGGTCTGATGTACATTACCACCAACGAAGGAGCATACGAGTACAATATCGGCTACAAGCAGTTGACCAAACTCCCCTTTACCATCCCCGAAAAAGACAATGGAATTATATTCTATGATAAATATGATAAGGTATGGTTTCAGGAGGGTAACCAAGCATTGACCTATTATGATCCCCTGAACAGGAGCCATCACCGCTTTACATTCCCCAATCAGAACGCAATCGGCAATTTTGAAATGCAGGATGCCGGCGAACAGGGCATGTTCTTTATGACTCCGGGAGGAGAAATTCTTCTATTCGACAGGGAGAAACTGGAAATGACCCGTATCAACCAATTGAAGCCTTTCTCCGACGATCTTCCCAATCAGCTTTTCTTCCATCTTCTGCTGGATAAAGATGGCATCCTTTGGCTGGCATCTACGAGCAGCGGAGTATACAGGCTTAATTTCCCCAAGAAGCAATTCCAACTGCTGACAGAAGTTTCTCCATCTCCGGTAGTGCCCGAGAGATCGACTTCCTGGAACCAGGGAATACGTGCCCTCTTCCAGGCGCAAAATGGAGATATTTGGGTAGGAACCCGCTGGCAAGCCCTGTATCGCCTGGATCGTAACGGACAAGTGAAACAAATCTTCTCGGATAAGAACTATCTGTTGGGAGCCGTATATCATATTATGGAAGACAAAGACGGTAATCTTTGGTTTTCCACCAAAGGAAACGGGCTTGTTAAAGCCGAACCGGACATGAATTCACCGCACGGGTTGCGTTTTACCCGTTATATCAATGACCCCAAGAATCCGAATTCTATCAGTAACAACGATGTGTACTTTACTTATCAGGACAGCCAGGGACGCATTTGGGTAGGATTACTGGGAGGAGGTCTGAATCTAATTTCCGAAGAGAACGGAGCAATTACCTTTATACATAAATACAATGGCTTGAAACAATATCCTGCATACGGTCTTTATATGGAGGTGCGTACCATGACGGAAGATGAAGACGGACGTATTTGGGTAGGAACAATGGATGGCCTGATGTCTTTCGACGGGCATTTCACTACCCCCGAACAGATCCAGTTTGAAACGTACCGCCAGGTCAGCGAAAATTCAAACGTAGCGGATAACGATATTTATGTACTCTACAAAGATACTGATTCGCAAATCTGGGTAAGTGTATTCGGAGGCGGTTTGAATAGATTAGTCCGCTATGATAAAGAAAAACATGAGCCGATTTTCAAATCATACGGCATACGCGAAGGAATGAATAACGATGTAGTCAAGTCCATCGTAGAAGATAAAAACGGCAACTTGTGGTTTACAACGGAAATTGGCTTGTCCTGTTTCAATAAGGCTACCGAACAGTTTCGTAACTACGACAAATACGACGGTTTCCTGAACGTAGAACTGGAAGAGGGTAGTGCCCTTCGTACCTTGAATGGAGATTTGTGGATCGGTACCCGGCAGGGAATCCTGACATTCTCTCCCGACAAACTGGAAACATTGCATACGAACTACGATACACGTATTGTTGACTTTAAAGTTTCCAACCGCGATCTGCGTAGTTTCCGCGAATGTCCGATTCTGAAAGAATCCATCACATACGCCAAAGCAATCGAACTTAACTACAATCAATCCATGTTCACGATTGAATTTGCCGCATTGAATTTCTATAATCAGAACCGGGTATCTTACCGATATATACTCGAAGGATATGAAAAAGAATGGCATTATAACGGAAAGAACCGTATCGCTTCTTATACCAACGTACCTCCCGGAGACTATACATTCCGTGTAGAAACCGTAGATGAAGCCAATCCGGAGCTGGTTTCCAACTGTACACTGGCCATCACTATCCTTCCACCGTGGTGGTTGAGCTGGTGGGCAACCCTTATTTATGTAATTCTAGGTTTGGCAGCTCTCTATTTCAGCCTGCGCCTGGCTTTCTTCATGCTCAAAATGAAGAATGATATTTATATCGAGCAAAAGGTATCGGAGATGAAAATCAAGTTCTTTACCAATATCTCCCATGAATTGCGCACTCCTTTGACATTGATAAAAGGTCCGATACAGGAACTAAGAGAACGCGAAAAGCTCTCTCCGAAAGGATTGCAATATGTGGATCTGATGGAGAAGAACACCAATCAAATGCTGCAATTAGTGAACCAGATCCTTGATTTCCGGAAGATTCAGAACGGCAAGATGCGTTTGCATGTGTCATTAATTGATTTTAATGAGATGATAGCTTCTTTCCAAAAAGAATTCCGGGTACTTTCCGAAGAAAACGAGATCAGTTTTACTTTCCAGTTGCCGGATGAACCGATTATGGTATGGGCGGACAAGGAAAAAATGAGCATTGTTATCCGAAACATCATATCCAACGCATTCAAATTCACTCATTCCGGAGGAAGTATTTATATAACTACCGGATTGACAGACGACGGTAAACGTTGTTACGTACGGGTGGAAGATAACGGAGTAGGTATTCCACAAAATAAACTGACCGAGATTTTCGAACGCTTCTCGCAAGGAGAGAACGCGAAAAACTCCTATTATCAGGGCACGGGTATCGGATTGGCACTTTCAAAAGAGATCGTCAATCTGCATCACGGACAGATTCGTGCCGAAAGTCCCGAAGGACAAGGAGCGGTGTTTATTGTAGAACTCCTGATGGATAAGGAACATTACCGCCCGTCGGAAGTAGATTTCTATGTGGGAGATACGGAGACAGCCCCTGTTTCGGTAGAACAAGATCCTGTTGCAAATGCCATATCCGAAGACGGTACGGAAGAAGAACCGGAAATCGACGCTTCATTACCGACCCTTCTGTTGGTGGAAGATAACAAAGACCTTTGCCAGTTGATAAAGCTTCAGTTGGAAGACAAGTTTAATATCCATATTGCTAATAACGGAGTGGAAGGTTTGAAGAAAATACATCTGTATCATCCGGATATTGTGGTGACCGATCAGATGATGCCCGAAATGGATGGGCTTGAAATGTTGCAATCCATCCGCAAAGATTTCCAAATCAGCCATATCCCTGTCATTATCCTGACTGCGAAGAATGATGAAGGCGCCAAGACCAAAGCGATCACTTTAGGGGCGAACGCCTACATCACCAAACCTTTCAGTAAGGAATATCTGTTGGCACGTATCGACCAGTTGCTTGCCGAACGGAAACTGTTCCGTGAACGAATCCGTCAGCAAATGGAAAACCAGACGACGACCGAAGAAGACAGCTACGAACAATTTTTGGTAAAGAAAGACGTACAGTTCCTCGAAAAGATACATCAGGTCATTGAAGAAAATATGGATGACAGTGACTTTAACATTGACACCATAGCATCCGGTATCGGATTGAGCCGTTCGGCATTCTTCAAGAAACTGAAGAGTCTTACCGGCCTGGCACCCGTCGATCTGGTAAAAGAGATTCGTTTGAATAAATCTATCGAGCTGATTAAAAATACGGATTTAAGTGTTTCCGAAATTGCTTTTGCTGTCGGATTCAAGGATTCGGGATATTATAGTAAGTGTTTCCGGAAAAAATATAATCAGTCCCCTCGCGAATATATGAATGAATGGCGGAAAGGAGAGAGATAACCGATTACAAAATGCTTTCTTAATCGTCCTTTTAGAAACCTAATTAAGATTCGAAAGAATGAACAACATTAAGAAAGTATTATCAGCGTGGATGCTGGTTGCCTGTGTACTACCTGTGGCAGCCCAGTATCCTGTAATTCCGGACTCGGTAAAAGCAAGAGGAGCAAAACAAGAAGCGGAGTTTGAACGGAAATCGGATGCGGCATGGGAAAAAGCTTTGCCGACAGTGTTAGAAGAAGCAAAGAAAGGTCGTCCCTATAAGCCTTGGGCCTCCAAACCCGAAGATTTGATAAAAAGTAATATCCCGGCTTTCCCCGGCGCGGAAGGCGGAGGTATGTATACTCCCGGTGGTCGTGGAGGTAAAGTGATCGTGGTCACTTCGCTGGAAGATTCCGGCCCCGGAACATTACGCGAAGCCTGCGAAACGGGAGGTGCACGTATTATTGTATTCAATGTAGCGGGAGTGATTCGTTTGAAAAGCCCGATTAGTGTACGTGCCCCTTATGTAACGATTGCCGGACAAACGGCTCCCGGAGATGGTATCTGCGTCACCGGACAATCTTTCCTGATCGATACACACGATGTCGTGATTCGCCACATGCGCTTCCGTCGCGGTGCGCAGGACGTAGCTTTCCGTGATGATGCAGTAGGAGGGAATGCGGTTGGAAATATCATGATTGACCATTGCTCCGCCAGTTGGGGATTGGATGAAAACATGTCTATCTACCGTCATGTATACAACAGAGGGGCAGACGGACACGGGCTGAAACTTCCGACGGTAAACATTACCATCCAGAATTCTATTTTCTCTGAAGCATTGGATACCTACAATCATGCTTTCGGTGCAACCATCGGTGGGCATAACAGTATGTTCTGCCGTAATCTCTTTGCTTCCAACATCAGCCGGAATAGTTCGGTAGGTATGGACGGCGACTTTAACTTCGTCAATAATGTTGTTTTCAACTGGTGGAACCGTTCCGTAGACGGAGGCGATCACAACAGTTTCTACAATATGATAAACAACTACTTCAAGCCCGGTCCGATCACTCCAATAGGTAAACCGATCTCTTATCGTATTCTCAAACCGGAAGCGGGACGTGACAAAAACAGACCGCTTTCATTCGGAAAAGCATACGTAAACGGAAATATTATCCATGGCAATGCCAAAGTTACAAAAGATAACTGGGACGGAGGCGTACAACTTAAAGAAGAGGTGGACGCCACAAAGTTTCTGCCGCTAATTAAATCGGACGAGGCTTTCAAAATGCCACCGGTAACTGTAATGGATACCAAAAAAGCTTATACCTTTGTATTAGATAATGTAGGAGCTAATTTTCCGAAACGTGACGCAGTAGATGCACGTGTCATTAAGACCGTACAAACAGGAAAGGCCATTTATGCGAAAGATGCACCGGAGTTTGTCTCTCCTTACGTGAAGAGACGGTTACCGGCTGATTCATACAAGCAAGGTATCATCACAGATATTCGTCAGGTAGGCGGACTGCCCGAATATAAAGGTGAAGCGGTAGTAGACTCGGACGGCGACGGTATGCCGGATGCTTGGGAAATTGCCAACGGATTGAATCCGAACGACCCGGCTGACGCAAACATGGACTGCAACGGTGACGGATATACCAATATTGAAAAATACATCAATGGTATAGACACCAGAAAGAAAGTGGACTGGACAGACTTGAAGAACAATTACGATACATTGTCTAAACGGAAAAGTCTGTTGTAACCGGATGAAAAGAGATTAAAGTTTATTGTAATGAATATACAAGTAAGAACGATCCTTTTAGGATTATTGAGCATTGGGTTTGTGCAAAGTTATGCGCAAACCTTTGCTTTACAGGTTAAGAATGACCAGATCACTTACCTGAATGATGATCGGGGAAACCGGATTCTCGATTTCTCTGCATGCGGATATAAATCCTCCGAACAGGATATTCCTTCTGTCCGCAATGTGGTGTTTGTACCCTGGAAAGCCGGAGATAATACTGCGCGTATTCAACGTGCCATTGATTATGTAGCTTCGCTGACTCCTGACGCTTCCGGTTTTCGGGGAGCCGTATTACTCGATCAGGGAGAGTTTTCCCTGTCCGGTCGATTGGCCAGCCGTTGTTTGTGCCGGAAATCAGTACCCAGGCGCCTTTTAACTTGAGTTTGATGCGTTCGAATTCCTGGTCGGTACGGGGCTCCATCAAAACGTGACCGCGCTGTACCCCTTTCGTTCCGGAAGTATACGAAGGAGTGGCGAAATGGAGGGTCATTCCATGGTCGTGGCTCAACAACTTTCCAAACCAAGGCCCGCGGTTAAAACCGACAGAGAGTTCGCCGGCTTCTTCCAGCTGAGCGTCCAGCCCCCACTTTTTGTATTCGTGTATCATCCATTCGGCAGCATTCTCATACGCATCCGACCCGATGGGGCGTCCGCCAAAGCGGTTAGTCAGTATATCCAGCTGGTGTGTGGCCTGATTATCCTGGTGTCCGATTTCAATAATCCTCTCAACGACGGCTTTCTGAGCGAAGAAAGGCTGTATCCATAATGACAAAAATGCAGTGCAGCAAACTAGTAGTTTTTTCATGTGTCAAAGAATTGAATGTTTTTGGTTGCAAAAGAAACGATAAAGCAGGTAAAATCAAAATAAAGAGTAAGCTTTTATTTAAAGAATCTTTATAACTTCGGCATTTCCGGTTCTGTAAATACCGGTTTGTGTGTCTTTCGGTTGTCACCGGGTAAAAAGAAAAAATCCCGTAAAATCAATGTTTTACGGGACTTTTTCTTTTTATCCGGAGAGACAGGATTATAATTTTTGTTTTCTAAATCATTATGAATCAATATTTTAATTCGGATCAATTTTTCAAGTGTAACGATTTAGTAACTGAAAACTGTCTTTTTGTGTCACTCATAGACTTTCACTTGTCCACTTTATCTGCTATTGACTTCAGATGCGAATTGATGTTATCTAAACTTGTCTGGCGGTCAACCAATGGGATATATGTCGAATCAACATCTATAGAATAGTGTGGCAAATCCTTCAGAAACAAATTGATGGTTGTTCCACCATGAATAGTAAACACCTGATTTTATATTACTCATATTCTGCAAGTTCTTCCGAGATTATCATATTTTACTTGTCGATGTATTTTCCCGAAGGCGTGATTATAAATTCATAATGATTTCAAGCATCTTCTTTTGATGTTGAACCATATCATCAACATTCCATTCTAATCCAAATGAACGTTTTAAGGTATCATCTTTAATACCAGCATCGTAATTATCTTGGCATATTTGTAACATGATTCTGAATTTTAATGAAGCAACGCTTACTTGGTTGGATTTTGTATCAAGATAGCGATTCTTTTTATCAATAGGATTCCAGTTGGATCCAGAACTATTTGCATCAGAACCTATCATAGCAAAATTACCAAAGCAATTTATATCTTGCAGGTTAATTAGCATATTATCCCCAGCCTTGGCTTGTGGATAATAATGCTCCAAACTTTTTCGTGTTCGAGAGAAATAGAAATTTTTCAAAGGTTCCAACTCAAAGTCACTACAACCTAATGCTCTAAAAAACTCCATTCTATTACGGGAGCCTTTCTTTTCTTTGTTACCTCGAAGTTCTTCCGCATATTTCTTCCAAAGCTTATAATCTGTATAGTTAAAAACATACAGAGGTATATTGCATGATCCAGTAGGATAAACACTATTGAAATCTCGATTCGCTCTTTCTAATTCGACGTTTAATTCATCACAATTAAGAATAGTTTCGTCAAAACTATTAGGCTTAGGCTGATTTATTTCGTTAAGTTTATCCGTATCAAGATACACATCAAAGAAATACTTATCAGCTAGTTTTCTTAAAAAATCCACATAATCATTAAGGTCATAATTCTCAAATAAGTGATATAAACAATAGAACAGATAGTTTTTTCTTTGCTTAGGCGTGAAAGCAACTTCAAACATAGACAATAATTGAATCACTTCGTTTTGTTGTACTTTATTATCATCGTACAAATCCTTAAGGTAGGCAGCCTTATTACCCTTCTTATAATAATATTGCAATTTCCATGGATTCTCAATAGCCCTATCTTCACCATTTGCGTGGTGTATAACATAGTTATCGAGAAAATATTTAGCCAAAAGGAGATTGTAGGCGAAGTCTTTAACGAACTTTGGAGTAAGATTTACCTTCTCGAACTCTTTAATTAGTTCTTTATCGTCAAGTGTAAAGCTCAAAGGATTAAAATCATCTTTATTCCGCAACCTTGTAATTTTCAAAACAATCAATAGAAAATTCGGAAAGTCAATAATTGGCTGGAAATTATCATTCTTGTCTACTTCATCATCTTTATCTATCGTTTTTATGGACGAATTTAAAAGTTCTGAAATAGTTTTCATTCCTAATGACGAAAATAAGCATTCATTAGAACTTGGAAACTCGTCGAAAGACTCTATAACAAAATCGTCCATAGTTTTACCGAAGACAGTTGTCATCTCTGGAAGTTTCTGCTGAATGTAGAAACTCATGTCGCTACAAGCCTCCCATATACGACTAAACTTCTCCATAGCGTCCTCATCACCTATCAACTGTTCGCTGAGTTTAGCTTTTACTATCTCATGCTTTTCTAACTGCTCACCACGAGAATTCATAACCTCAAAATAGTGATTTAAATCCACATCTTTTGGCACACGATAATGAATAATATGCACTTTGTTCAAGAAAAAATCCTTGAATGCATCTATGTCAGCCTTCTTTTCGCCAACAATGTCTTTAATTGCTTCCTTCGCATAATTGAATCCATCGACAATGCCCTTATCTTTTTCTTCACCAAACTTAGGCATCTTTTCTATTGTCATAGCTGAAACCTTTCTTGCAGAATATGTAAGACAATTTGCAATAGTTTCTATGCCCAAAGCCTTCAAGATGATGTAGATTGTTGTAAGTCGTTGCTGACCATCGATAACCTCAAAAATATTTTCATCTCTTTTGTATGTGACAAGAGTGCCAATATAGTAAACGGACTTCTCCAACGAATCATGTACATCCTTTATTAAGGCGTATATTTCTTCACGTCCCCAAGCATAATTACGCTGATAGATAGGTATCTTGTATAATATAGACACCCCGCTGTTTGAGAAATATATGTCATTAATCGAACATTCTTCAAGAATATTTTTCAAATCTTTCATTGTAATCAATTTTTATAAAAACCGTTTATTTGAAAAAAATACAGATAGTTTTCATACACACCATCTATCTCATCCTTTAGATTCTTTAATGTATCTCCTTTACCACTATACTCATAGCATTCCTGCGCCCAACCATCTTTAATATCATTATTCGAAAGAGGATTGATTTTGTCTGCCAAAGCACTCAATAATGAAGATGGAGTATCTTGCTTGGCAATCAATTTATACATATTGAATGCATTGATTTTATCACTCAACCCCATAATATAATTCTGTGCAGAAAGCCAACCAAGATTAGTGTATTGGGCCCTTAATGAATAAGCCCAAATGAATGCGTATACAACAAATTGTTCAAATAGTTCCATGTCTTCTTTTGTTGGATATGTTTCTGGGCAGAATCTATCAACGTAAAGCAGAACCGAAGTATCAAACAAAAGGCGTGCTATACCATTACCTATTCCTTTTTTAAAATGTCTATCTAATGTTTTAACTATAATATTATCATTAATATAGAAGCCCTCATATTTGTTGTTGTTCTGAATATCCTTTAGTATATTATAGTAGTGCTTTGTATATTCGAAAAACGGTTTACCTGCAATTATTGGAGTGTCTAATTGGAACGCATTTACATTTCGAGTACCAGAGACAAAAGGCATAGCAGAAGAGTTGACCATATCTGCATAACAATAGGCACTTTTGTAGAATTGGGCATAAGGTGTTCTTGAAAAACGCGTAATACCTTTGAACATATGAATGTTGTGTTCATTTAAAACATTTGCCTTATTGCCACTTACCCATTCTTTGATACGATATAAGTAATTACCAAAGAAATCTGCTAAAGCACTTTGTGAAACCTGTTCCCAATCCTTTACTATCTTTTCTGTTTCATCCTCACTAATGGTATTCATTTCGCGAAGATGGTATGCTTTCAATAAATCATGAGGATAAAGAGCTTTACCTCGTGCATTTTGAGAATCAAAGAACTGGAATGCTTCCGATACATCGGGAGTTATGACAACAATTAACTCACACATATTCTCAATATAGTCCCTAAGACGCTCCATTTCTCTTTGGTGTTCAGTAGCCGAATCGCTATCTTGCAACTTTAATCCGACCCTACGGTTAAGTGCATTATAGTTGTTTGCAATATTATGATTATTGTGCACATTATTATATATTTTCTGCTGCAAGAACTCAATGCCATCTTCGCCTAATGCAGTCAAAAGTAATGAGAATGTTATAGTACGTTGCAAACCATCAACAATATCATATTGTTCCTTATCCTTTGCCTTGTGAAGGATAAGTGTACCCACCCTGTATCTTTCCTTGTTGCTATTCTTCGCTTCAATAATGTCATCAAGCAATTGTATGGCATTACGAGCTGTCCACTTGTATGGACGTTGATAAATAGGTACACATAGGCTTACATCGTTAATTGGCTCTCCACTATTAGTAATAGTAATGGTTTTGCGAAGGAGCAAATCACCTATAGTAGTTATTGATAATGTTAGATTATTATTCATATTCTGCAAGTTCCTTTGAAATTGTCATATTATACTTATTGATATACTTTCCTGTTGGCGTGATCATAAACCTAGATGTACCAAGATTAATATTATCCAGTTTTAACGCCCTATACCTAGAATGACCTGCTTTTTCAGCCATATAGAGAAACAGAGTTTTCATTTTCTGAGATGCGCAGGCCTCCAACAATGTTGGAATCAAATTGGGGCGAATGGTTGTCAAGTAGACTTTAATATTTGCTGTATTTTTGTAGCCATCTTCGTTTATTTTGTAGATACCAACCTAAATTTATAGTAAAAATGTTCTTTTTATTTTGTCCAACCAAACATTTTACTCAAATATTAGCGAATTTTTTATGGAGAGTCATTCCCAAATTCATATTTTTAGCGAATTAGACACAAAAAGGATACATATAATTATATACAATAAGACCTTTTTCATCCAAGAGAAAAAATGGGAGCTATGTGTATTTCCTTTCGCCTTGCCCAAAACTGTATCCCAGGCATCCGGTTTTACACTCAGTTTAGAACTGAACTGTGTGATTTCACCGTTAAGTGACAAACGAATCATAATACAAACTGTTCCGTCTTTGTTTACCTGATTCTTTCTTAGATAGAATAGAATCTTAAATGTACTCTTACTCATATCCTTTTTTAATTTAGCTCCGTTACAGTGGGTGTAATGACTTCCCTCTGCAAAGGAATAATTAATAATTGGGTTACAAGCAGACATTTGAACGTCAATGAGCGACAAATCAAGGACTTACATCGAAAATCGTTACAGAAGATTTTCCCGATTTTCCTGTAACGATTTAGTAACGGAACTTTGTCAGAAGTGGGCATTTGAATGTCTTTCAGTTGTCCACCAGGTAAAAAGAAAAAGTCCCGTAAAACATTGATTTTACGGGACTTGTCTTTATTTCAGCGGAGAGACAGGCTCTCGAACCTACATATTCAAGAAATATCATAAAATTGCAAACTATTGATAATCACTCACTATTTGGAGTGTATAGTAAATCTAAATCTTTCTGAATATCTTTTGCTATTCCAAATATTGGGTGTATATTTGGGTGTAGAATTTCAAACGCACCCAATTATGAATATCAAACGAAACATCATTTTTGCATTGGAAAGCCGGAAAAAGAACGGTGTGCCAATCGTGGAGAATGTCCCCATCCGTATGCGCGTCATATACGCAAGCCAGCGTATTGAATTTACAACGGGTTACCGCATTGATGTAGCCAAGTGGGATGCTGACAAGCAGCGAGTAAAGAACGGATGTACCAACAAATTAAAGCAAAGTGCATCCGAAATCAATGCCGATCTCCTGAAATACTATACCGAAATTCAAAACGTATTCAAAGAATTTGAGGTACAGGAAACTATGCCCACTACTCAACAATTAAAGGACGCATTCAACCTGCGGATGAAAGATACAAGTGAAGACCAGGAAGACGTAAAGATAAGTTTTTGGGAGGTATTCGATGAGTTCGTTAAGGAATGTGGCAATCAGAACAACTGGACTGAATCCACATACGAAAAGTTTGCAGCCGTAAAAAATCACCTCAAGGAGTTCAAGGAAGATGTGACCTTTGAATATTTCGATGAGTTCGGATTGAACGAGTATGTCAATTTCCTGCGTGACAAGAAAGACATGAGAAACAGTACCATCGGTAAAC